>Ga0265780_10000757_pt1 | contig 48599 bp, 46 predicted proteins | sample P1T30metagenome_FD_192432 | JGI IMG/M metagenome (GOLD analysis project Ga0265780, IMG submission 192432) | Plant litter microbial communities from East Loma Ridge, Irvine, California - P1 T30 | ecosystem: Environmental > Terrestrial > Plant litter > Unclassified | place: USA: California... | reverse complement strand
GCTGATCTAGTACTCTTCTATAAAGGTGTACTCGAGGCACCTCTCGCACTCGTAAAGACCTATCCTCAGCCAAGCGACCTCCTCCAACAGAGGATACAGACATCACACTAGTACCGCGCCCCCCCCTCCCGTAATCGCTCATCCGCATAAGAACATTGGAATATATGGTGGTTTCGCAATGGCATCCGCCGGGAAAAAGCCCCGCGATAGTCCCCTCGAAGAGCAACCAGCTTACCATGCTCGCACACAACGCGCCTCGGGAGAATCTAGCACTTTTCAGCCCGTACCGAAATCTCATTGCGCTGCGACAGACGACCAAGATACGAGGTACACGACACCATCATCGGACACTACCGATGCATTGGGAACAAGAGCATGTCTAGACGGAGGAAACGAGAAGCTGGCAACCAAGCAGAAGAGGTTTCTGCAGCTGTGGTATCAAGATTTCGCCGAGATTGATATCGATTCGTCACTCTCGACTGAGTATGTGGCAGATTTGGCAAAGATCATACGGTCACAACCACAGCTCGTTCTCGCATTTGTCAATAAAAGGCACCGAGACAGCCATGACACAGAACAAACCCCGACCATTGAAGACGGTGCTGGAAAGCCACCACGAAGCACACAGCAGCTGCTCGATAGATCCGAGGTCGATTTGCTCGTGGAAGCGAACAGCCACCTACCACTTGCAACCCTTAGTCTCGTCGAGAAGTACGTTGTCGCATGCCGCCGCCGCCGCGCCCAGAACGATGGCCGCCGCTCCGTGAACACAGGCCCGTACAAGTGTACATTTGGCTGCGGCTACCGGACGAAGCGTGCTTTTGATTGGCGGCGCCACGAAGAAACACATGAACCTCAAGAGCTGTGGCTATGTACAATATGCACCATGCAGAATCCCTTCCTCGTCAATCGCAAGGACAAATTTCTCAAGCATGTCAACGATAAGCACAAGGATTACACGACCGAGAAGGCACTGGACAGTAGCAAAGTGGCTTTCGTGCCGAGAGCAGACTTGGCGTGTTCATACTGTGGAACCGAGAGCGGTAGCTGGGACGAGCGGTGTCGACACGTGCTTGGGCATTTCGAGGATGAGGTTGAGAGGGGACTAAAGAGAGTCAGACTTGTGAGAGAAGAGGACGATGGGCCAGAACTTGGGGATACTAGGGCTTAGAAGAACACAGATCACACATGTAGAGACATTGAAGGGCAGTATAATTAGTCAATACGGTTTCAGCGGCAAACATGCATCGAACTGTATGGCTAGCGATGCACTTTCACCACGATTTTTGGTGAGAATTTTAGGATCTCCCGTCGAATCTTGTAGCCATGGCTTAAAGTATGTGTGCGTTACTTGGGTGTCGGTTCATAGTATTATATTGAGTCTACAGCTCAATCTCAGACTTCCATCCTCGGCGTCGTTGGTCAAGAGTAAACTTACGTGAGCGAGCAATGAACGCTTCGAACGCTGTAGCATCCAGCTTAACCCCTGATTCAACTGTTGGTAAGGTTATCCTGAGTGCCTTTTGAGCTTCTCTTTTTGCTGTAGGGCTCCCGTCCCACAGTACTCAGTATGGCGATGTAGGGTCGGACTGGCGAAGACACGACAGAATGACGCAACGAAGCAGATACAGCGAGGGCACGAGGACTCTGAGGGCACGAAGATGTGTTGTAGAATACTTCCCAACGTTTCAACGTGGACAGTCGATGTGATGGCCGTGGACGTTGGTGTGCCGATTAGTCAGCATCGTCACATGACGTGGAAGAGCAATCACTATACGCATGCGCACTAGGGGTGGACGTCGCCATTCCTGACTCGTAGGCAGTGATAGAATGTGCAAGCTCTGATCAGCATCAACTCAAGGCAAGCATCGATCCATCGCTCAGCTAAATCACTCTTCAAGAGCCTTCAACCCATCCATTAGCGCACTAAAGCTCCGTGCCCTCGTGTGCTTCCTCGCATCCTCCATCTTGCCTCCTTGTTCAATGGGACCCTCCTTGCCAGTCGTTCTCGGCATCATCTCCATCTCCTTATCCAGCTGCCTCTGGACTTGTTCCCTGTCCAGCACCGATCGCGCTGCTTCAAAACCGCCGATATCGCGCACATTCAGATATCCCATGTTCTTCAACGTGTGGAGCGCAATGTTCGAACGCCGTCCTGAGCGACAATAGAGCGTTATGTGGTCATCCTTACTGACATTAATTCCCCGCGTCGCGTATATGTCGGGCAGTTGGTCGATGATTTGGTACTCGATGTTTATTGTTGGCGCAATATCGCTCGTCAGGGGGCCGGTCGCAAATTCTGCGGGCGATCGCACGTCGACGAGGAGCTCTTGTCGCGTATCCATGGTGGGGAGAGTGGTGGTAACGGTCGATGTGGTGAAACTTCCGGCATTCGGAGGGGTTCGACGCGCAGGTGGGGCGTGGGCTTCTTTCCCTGGCTCGTCCCTCGCTCATTCACCACGCCATGCAGAGCGCCAGCGTCGAAGAACCGCGAACCTATATTATAGCTAGGCCTCGATTGGAACACCCATCATGGCTTTCACTTTGTCATTGAAGCTGAGAAGTCAGCCCGCGACTGCGCATCGGCACACACATCGAAACCTTTCAAATTGGTAGGCACATAAGGCCACAAGTTGTCCCACAGGACGATCAAAATCACGATCACGACTTGAATCGCGCCTTTTTCTTCAACGTGGATGATCAAATGCAAGATGCCTGGAAGACCTCAACAGGATGCTTGAAGAATGCCTACGCATCAACGCATCGCCCAGCAACGTCGCTCCTTGTACCAGTAGACATACTCGGCGGTCGATCCTCTAAACTCGTGCCCCAATCACTCTCCGTATTACCGAGTACCAATTCCAACGTCCAACCCTGCGTGAAGAACTCATGCCCTATCCAATTCCTTGTATAGGCCTGAAGAGGTGTATGTACGAAGTCAGTGTTCGTCTCACATGTAGTTCGTACATCCAACACTTGCCTTGCCATTCAGCCTCGCTCTTTGGATGTATATGTTCTTATATTCCTCATCAAAATTGACGGTCTGGATCGTAGCAGTCATGTTGGTGAGCGGGCTTGTAGTACTGACAGAGTCGAAGAATGGGGGCGTAATAAAATACACGTTCTGGCCTGGATTTGGGAAGAGGCCGAGCATGCCTGCGAGAGATATAGGTACGAAGTCAGTGTATGTCTCACACGCACTTCGTACATATATACTGACTGAAGATAGTGAAGGACGCCATGGCGCCGGAGTCATCGTTACCTGGAAGACCGGCTTGCGACGTGTTGAAACGAGACGGAATGTCTGTTCATCATTAGTCCGACCTCAGAGATTTCATTTCAACCGACCTACAAGAGTGTACTCTTTTGGCGCTCAGCCCTGGTCTTCCGGCATAGTGGGGCATGTACACCGTCAAAAAGACCGGCTCGTTTCCAATATCTGCCAGCCCTGAGGTGTGGAAGAAGTCGAGTCTCTTCAGAAACGTTTCCTCTCCGCCCAGCAACTCAATCACGCGCTTAATGTCGTGTGGAACAAAGAACATGTACTCCCTGCAGAGATGTAGGTACGAAGTCAGTGTTTGTCTCACATTCAGTTCGTACATGCAGCTCTTACCACGCACTACTTTCGAACGTCTCAGACGGATTCGATGTCAGCGAGCAGAAGCTTGCGAGTGGACTGCATGCAATCGGATCCTGATATCCCCACGTTCCGTTCTGGTATCTAGGCTGGAAGAACCCTGTGAAGTTTGTATCGACGCCGTTGATGCTAGATCTCTGCTCGGACCTGAACAGATTTTGCCAGTTCATCGACCGAGATAAGTACTTCGTGTACGTATCTTTGCCCATCCCTTTCGCTAATGTAGCAAGGTTGAAGTCGTTGTAGCTATACTCCAATGTCCGTGAAATGCTTCGCGAATCAGTACCAAAGCCCACCGGATCAAAATCCAGATACGGGATATAATTGAGGCTCTTCCAGCTCGTCAAGCCACCCCGGCCTTCGACGCTCCACTCCAGCGGTTCATTCTCCGCGTCATTAACAATGGCTTCATAAGCGAGGCCCCAATCGATACCCGTAATGTTTTTGACGTATGCATCAACAAGCACGTTGTCAGCGTCCGATCCGCCTTGCGTCCAGCCTTTGCACGTGCTCATCATGCAGTCCGGGAGCCAGCCACGATGTTTGTATGTGTCGAGTAGGCTGCGCATAATGTTGGATATCATGGCGGGGTCGATTATGGTGAGGAAGGGTAGTTGCACACGCCACATGTCCCAAATGCAGTAGAAGCTATCGAAGAAAGGCTCAGTGCTTTGCCAGTGCGGATTCTCGCCAGAGTAATTTTGGGGAGATATCATGGTGCGATAAATGGCGCTCCAGAAACTTGTCAGCAGACTCGAATTGCCGGTCGTATCGGGTATGGATATTGGCGCGAGCTTAGAGCGCCAAAGTGCTTCAGCATTCGAGACTAGACTGTCGAAGTCGGACTCGGGATTGGGTATTTCCCGCTCCGCATTTTGACATGCCTGTGAGGTGCTGACGAAGCTGAGTCCCATCCTCGCCAGTATAGGTCCAGCAAAAGGTCCTTTGAATCGTACGAAGCCTCCTGCTTGGATGTAGAACAGATTGAAGCCACGGATCACGTGCAGCTCCTTTGTATCTGTACCTGCTCTGTCATTAACCCACACTCCCGAGTCTCTGATCGTACCTCCCACGAAATCCACGCAGAAGTAGGCCGAATACGATCCGGCGCCGAAACTGGGCAAGAATGTCCCGTTGCCACTCATTCGACCACTCTCTGCTCCGCCTTCTGCTTTGATACTCATCGAGGCATTCTGTCGACTCGCCCACAAATCTGTAAGGTCGAGCATGATCAGAGGGTTTGTGCTACCACTACCGCTCGGGGTCTGAGAGAAGTCGAAGCGAAATAACGCTGTGCGCTCGGATACTGTCATGTCTGCACGAATACCGTTTTCCAGCGTGACACTGAAATAGCCCGGACGAGCTGTGACCGAACCATTCTTGTAGTGCGCAGCCCGCGCACCAATTGGAAATTTGCAGGTGTTGATGTCGTCCCCTGGGCAAATCTCAGGGAATATCGGGAAGTTTCCTAAGCTAGGATTGCCTCCAGTGCCGGAGTCGTGCAGAGCTGAGAAGCCAGTGATGTTGCTGCCATCGGTCGAAAAACCTCCAGTATTTTCGCCGTCTACGTCGGCGACAGCTACATGTCGATGAGTACCGGTGCATTGTTTCCATGTCTCCGGATACGACATACCTTTCGCCATGCCGTAAGGCAACGTTGCGCCTACGAATACATTCCCACCATTTTGGCTTCCTATCAATGGGTCCACATAGTCCAAAACATTGGAGTCGGTTGTCTGCCTTGCGGTGATACGTGCAAGCGTATGGGTTGCGAGAAGATTGAGCACCAAGAAGCTAGAGAGGAGCGCCATTGTCGCGATGGCGCTTTACGTGGCGTAAACCAAGGCCTGAAGCCAAGGCCATTCTTGAGAGAGTTCCTGTGTTGTTTAGGTGCCTCTGGTGTAGCGTGACTTTACAAGCGACGTCATTTTAGTGCGATCTCAACTACTCCTCCCCGACCAAGTGTATAGTGTTGTGCGGGGTAATGTAACCTCTTGCGGTCGGAGTACCCACCATATCGTTTCGTCGAATCTGGCAACGTAGTCGGTGAATCAAAAAATAGCTTCTAGTCGCATAGGCCGCATGTTGGCGGTCAGGTTGAGTGCAAATGACGGTCGGCGTAGATCGCGCGGCACAACTGCCAGAGCAGTATGTCACGGAATGAACAACAGGCAATTGTTCGAAACCTGTATCAATCCAGGGAAACACTGTAATCTAGCAGCACTCATTGTGCGGCGGTGCCAGCTGTTTTACACTTCATGTTAGCACGTACAACAAAAGAACTTTTGAGTGCTTCTAGATGGTAGTTAACAGTTTTCAAAGAATTCTTCGTAATTTTCGTTGTGTACCCTAATCCACAGTACTACGTTGTTTGCTGAGACTTGTCAACTAGGACAGCTACAATGAGTTGAACGATCAACCTCACCAAAGCTGGATTTTAAGTAGATCTACCAGCTTAATGTATGAGGCTCACTTCGGCGCAGTGCTCCAAGACGAAGAACAACTTTTGATACGAATACACGCCTTGACTTATGTATACTGCAACTCACCATCGCGCCGCCAGGCTCCGACTGACCAGTTCGAACATCCTTGTTATCTTCTAAGCATGAGTGAAGTTTATGGCATAGGTTTCAAGCTGGGAGTACCTAATAGATACTCCTAAACCTTACCTAGGCAGATCGGCCCTTCGATGGCTCAAATTTAATGACTTGATGCTATACCACTGGTTTGTGGGTGTTGCGAGCCCCGCCTACACTACCTTTGATTCTCTCTCTGTCCCGCTCGGTGTAAAGGGTATGCGAGGCGCCTCGACTTCGTAAGAGACTGTGTAAAAATGTGGATGTAGCGCTCGTCAGTGGTATATATAAGTAAAACACGTTGTTTGTGCAACTGTCACCCATGTACGAAGCACATGGTGGATATGTGCAATGCTCCAAATTGGAGTTCACCAACAATTGGCTGCAAAAGGTCGCATCGAATCGTGTGAAACACAACTACCTGCCATGGCCGAGTTCGGGCAGCGGTCACACAAGCACCGGCATTGAGGCTATGCCGCAGATGACAACCTCCGCTGGATAGAAAAGTCGGGGCGACAGGTGTAGTACACAAGCTCAACGCCCAGCCACCCCATATCAGCCCTGGAGTGCGGGTACGCGAGCCGCAGATCCGAACACGATATGAAGACAAACCCTCGCTGCCCCAAATTTCTCGAAGGCGAGGAGTACATAATGGACGGTAGCGGCGGTATCTCCCGCAGTCCATAATTAAATGCTCATCGCTGCTGCAGCCACAGACGGACGTCTTCCTCAGTTTGATTATGCCAAGGCCAAATGTTACGCCTCCTTTCGACCCCGTCAACGGTATGGTACACCAATAGCTCTCCGTAACGTGCGATGTGGGCTGCATGGTCGCTGTCACCGTGTCCCATTCGAGCGCCCCAAAGCCTCCCGCAGCTGCATCGTAACGCCAACTTTGGGCAAGTATACACGAGTGGTTGCCTAGATAACAGTTTCGCCTGTTTGATTGCAGCCTGGTCAAAAAGCCTCATAATCCTCCCATACATACCTATATCCGGCGCAACCTCATGCTCTTTCTTCATATAGAATTACCACAGAAACTCGAGTGTGTCCTTTTGGGGTCCGACACCCCGATCGTCTTGCGTTGGGAAGCAAGGAAGTCTTGGTGATGTTCCAGATCTCGCCGTATCTCCAAAATACACAACTTCGTGGGGTCGTCGACACAGCTATAGGCGTGGAGGCTTGACTGCAATTTACCTCGGGCCATTGATAGGCTCTAAAGCAACTGAGTGTCATCTGCGGCAAGAGCTCTCATACGCTGAAGGACAGCTGGAGAGCAGACGTGCTCCAAGTTGCGCGTGAGGTCAATAATATCTCGTATCGCGTCCAGATTTAGCACCTTGGGTAACTGGTAACACGTGTGAAGGGAAGGTCATGGAGCCCGGCAGTCGGGGAGTATGCAGTGGGTCGGACTCTCAAACCCAGCTGGGCCGTCGCGGCTTGGCATAGAACCCCACATCTGTGCAGACGGTAACAGGGAGTCTATTCCAACCATCTCCACGGCCGATGAGGTTGCATCACGAAACGACGACCGGCAGGGCACCATGCAGTCTCGCTTCAGCTTCGACTATTATTAATCTGCCTTTGTTCCGTCTCGACGGCAGGTTTGAGTCAACACGGATGACGTCTGGCTCAACTACGAAGTACGCCCTTGGAAGCACAAGACGATCACTGCGAGTTCATCCCGCCGGCACACGTTGATGGCTTGGCGAGGCTTCTCGCGAGACGAAAATAGTCTCCTGAATAAACGGACTGTGGCGAAGGCGTATGCTGAAACCTATCATTTGCGACATCCACCCGTTGTCGCCTTCGCCGTTGACATCAAAGTCGTCCCGACACAGACTATTCGCTCGCAAAGTCTGCCTAGACAGACTGCGAGGCATATACGCTGCGCAGATTGAGGTGCCTTAGCCGCAGCTCTGAAGCCATCAAACGTCCGGCCGCATACCGGTGAGTCGCTCGATCCGGATGGCAACCGATCCAAACATGCCAGACCGCTTCGGCGACCTTGAATGTTCTGTTTCTACTTGGCCCCCATCGATTGGCTAGACGCTGTATACTTACCTTTACAAGGCTGTGAGTCAGCCGAGCTGAAGCCAGCCGGGACCAAGCGACCCCTGATCTGACATGGAGCATCCACACCCGCGGCCCCCAACAGCTTGGTCTACCAGTCGCGGGCCACTGTATGTCACAAACGCGATCAGAGTATATATCGGCGCAGGGGACGGCTGCTCGCGGTTTACGTATGGTCTATCTGCATCTACCTTATACTGACCATGCCTATGATGTCGCGACGTTCGAGCGTTCACGACAGCTCTTCTTCAAGCGACTCCCCGTCGACAGTCTCGGATGGTCGCCGCGAGAGCGCGACACCACTTCCTCGAAAGCCTATCCCAAGAAAAGGGCACACAAAGTCACGTCGCGGATGCTTTAACTGCAAGAGGCGTAGGATTAAGTGCAGTGAGAGGCACCCAGAATGCAACCACTGCATAAAGGTTAGTCGTCTATCAGTAGTGTACAAGAGACGGAAACTGACCTTGTATCCACACCTCTGTAGGCAGGTTTACGGTGCGAATACCCTGCGAACATCATCCAGTCAACACAACGGACGCCTACTTCTCCACATCCCCAGGAAGTAGGGAATCTGCGCTCGACGCCAGGCATGTTCGTGAGTATCTTCAAGGCAGATCACCAGCGTGATCAGAAACTGATATCACAAGTCCATGGCCGACATGCGTCTGTTCCACCACTTCCTCGTCACCGCATATCCGCATCTGCCAGTAGGTGCAGACAAAATTTGGTAAGAGAGTTCCATGTACGGACTACATGTGAGACATACCCTGACTTCGTACATTTACCTCTAGGATTACCGTCATACCAAGTTTTGCACATAATGTACGTAGCTTCCAAAGTTGTCTCGATGCCTCGAGCCTAAGGCCACCAACAACTCCACCTCCCGTTGAGAGAAGATCATGCTGACAGACGTAGTACGAATATCTCATTCATTCGATCCTTGCGCTAGCCGCATCGCATCTGGATGCCGTGTCGAATTCCGGAGTCGCTGAACAGGCAATACAGCACCGCATCCTAGCAGTGAAGTCGCTCAACGAAGCCCTGTCAGTACCACCGAAGACGAGATGCGAGCGAGATGCTAGAATGGCCGCGGCCCTAGCACTCGCATTCCAGTCGAGCCATTTGCAAGATGGCATGGCTGAGTTTCTGACCATGGTTCGTGGCTGCAATCTCATTGCAGGCGACGAGGCGTTGACGAGTCCTGAGTCTGCTTTTCACGTAAGGAACTTTCTGTAAGCAACAGCCATTCCTGCATGCTTACTTTGACAGGCTTTCAGAGAAGATGGACACCTGCAAACAATGCGGAGCCGCATCGGCACATCGTCACTCAACTGCGTGAACCGAGAAGACCTTGACCTAGCCGCAATGTCCCTCCACGCCATCGAAGAGCTCAACATGTCCGAGTGCGAGCACACGTACTGGGACATCCTCGTCCGGACCATCGACAACGCATACGAGCGCCCCGTAGAGACATACACGACTTTTGTCTTGCTCTACAACACGCCGTCGCGCTGGACCCACGACGAATTCCAAGCTTTCATTGACCCGCACAATGTTGTTGCGCAGATCCTGCTCGCGCACTTCATCGCTGTGCAGGCGATTCTCACGCCAATCTTGTATCTTGAGAGAGTTGGGTTTCAGGGCGTCGATGCGCCGACGTGTGTGCTCAGCTGGATCGAGGGCATCTATCGTAACGTGCCGCCCCATCTTAGACACCATGCTGAGTGGCCGAGACAAGTGTCGAGGTATCCGTTCATGAGGTTCTTGGGGCAGCGGGACATGGACTACTTTGACGAGGAGGCGCTGGCGCTGGTGCTCGATGTCGATACTTCCGAGCTCATGTGAGCGGTGGCGGAACGAGGCTTTCTTTGCATTGGAGAGGAGATGCGTGTATGTGATGGTTTATGACTTGTATATTATGATACCCGCAGCAGCCACAGTGGCTTGTCTTTGCACTCATTTCTTTAGCTATGTATACCATCTTGGGATACAACTCAACATCACGTCTTGACTTTTGTGACGCGGACATCGACCCAGGTGACAACCATCATGAACATAGCAAGCGTACAAGTTCTTTATTGACGAGCAATAATCACATGCGTTCACGATTTTCCTTGCACAACGCTCTTACACAGCCACTCCACACGACCAAGCTAACGACACTTACTCCAACACAAACCATCACCCATCGTCACACCAAGGTCGCCCTTTTTCGTAGAATAGCAACGTAAGATCAACCACACGAGGCTTCAATTGCACAATTGTTGGCTGCCCCTGTTGTTAGCGCATGGCTGAGCCACCACCACTAAGTTCGCACTCGCTAGAACGTCAAATGCCCATGCCGCATCAGGAATTCAAAGAGGAATCTCGATCAAAGACGGGACCTGCGTAAGGCATGTGCATAACATACGCGGTCGCGAATGCGGTACGGCGTATATGTACGATGGGACTAGGAGGGTCAGTGTGAAGTGGGCTGTGTATGTTGTGTGCACCGAGATCTGGATCAGTCAACGACATGGATATCATGAAAACAGGTGTCGCGAGGAAGTAGAGAAGATTTACCAACACAAGCGTTGTGATTGATACATGATTTAATTTTAGCAATGCCTAGGATATCCCGTGCCCTGGGTTCCGACGTGATGATAGTCCCATGATGAATGCGGTGCAAAAAACAAAGCCTGCCTCCCAGTGATGCATGTGAAGAATAGAAAAACAGTGTGCCTCCCTTGGGCTCTTGGGTATCACTTTCCGTGAAACGCCATTTTCCTGTATCCCATGCAAGACACGTTTTGATCCCATATGCGCCGTTGTAAAATCGTGGAGCCGCTCGTGATGCAGCCGTGCCGCCCGCATTCCCCATTTCGATGCGTGGTCATGCGCGTAGCCTACGCCTAGGCCCGTGTCTTCGCAGCGACCAGAGAAGACGCTGGTGAGGTTGGCGGGGACGGGGGCGGGTTGTCAATCTCAGGTGCGACCCAGCCCTCCTGGCGCGCGCTCCACATGACGTTGTTGAGGTCGAAGCTCTCGAAGAAAACCTCGTCCAAGAGTCGCGCCTTGGCTCCAGCGTACACATGGTAGTCGTTGACGATGTCATCCAGCTCGTAGCCGATGATGCGCTTGAAGCAGGCAACTGTGCATCCTGTGCGGTGCTTGCCCTTGTTGCAATGGATCAGGATCGGGTGGTTGGTGCGATCCATGACCAAGCGCAGAGCACGTGACATCTCGCAAGACTCGATGCGCACTTGACCGTCCTTGTTTGACTTGATGTGAACCTGGAAGTGCTGGATGCCAGAGTCCTTCATAAAGGTCACGTACTCGGTAGGGAGCGCCTCCGGGACAAGAGTCAGAATCGTCTTGATCTTGAGGTCTTGGATGAACTCGTAGTTTTCCGGCTTGGGGTAGCTACTACGGTAGATCTGACCAGGGAGAACCGCGCCGTAGTTGGCGGGTGGGACGAAGGAGTGGAAGCGCTCCTTGGCTGAACGCACGGAAAACGCTGGGCTGACGTTGGCGCGCGACTCGAGCATGCACTTGATACCGCACTCATGATCGTGGGGCAGATCCTCGTGGGTGGTGGTGGCAGCATGAATCTTGAGCTCCTCACTCGCTGGCAGCTGCAGGTCGTGGATGAAGGCTACGACCCGCTCGAGCTGTGTGGTGACCAGAGCCATCTGATCTTGCTGGTGCTCGTCGTTTGACGGGACGGAATTGTTTGAGGCGTCCATTATGTGGAGATGCTGTGTGGCGGTGCGGAGCGGTACGAGTTGTGTGTATGGCGGAGTATAAGTTGGGTCCTGTGCGAGCGTCGCTTTGCTGCAACTAGGCGGTGAGTCTACACCCTTGGAGAGAGAGGCTTAAGCAGGACTACTGCATACCTGTCACCAGATTCTCCTTTTGCCAACACCGAAAGTGGAGGTTTGGGTGAGTTGCGCGTGAACGGCGGGAGACAAGTTGTGGGGTGTGCAAGATCGCGTGTGGGTGGCAGAGGCGGCGGGCAGAAGCCAGCGGGAGACTGCCTTTATGCAAAATCAGCAGTGAACCTCCGAATGTGATTCTTTGAGTAGCGCACGCCGATTTTTTGGGGTTGCTTGTGTGTGTGAAATGTGATCTGTGATCCACGGCCAGCGCGTGAATCAACCCACCAGCTGGGCGCGCGCCGCTCAATATGAAGCGCGGCGACGCTCTCAACAGCGGTAGGGGACCAAAGAAAGCGCAAGACGCCACTTACTTCGCGGTCACGGGGTTAAAGCAGGCATTTTGGAAATTGTTTGCGGTTTTGCGAAGGAGCAAGATTCATGTTGGTGGAGCGGTGGAGTGGTGTCGAGGGGAGGCAGGCGTGTCGCGCGCGACTCGGTGCGCGTGGGTGGAGGCTCTGGAGAATTGGTAGCGAGGGGACCGTGTTGTGCAGAATCGGGTCGGAGAGTGGGGAGGTTTGGGTGATTATATGTATGTGGTGTGGTAGCGTGGTGTCGAAGACTCGGTCGAGGGCGGCTCGTTCTCGGCGCGCGTCCTTTCACTCGGACTCGGCACGCACTTACCTAGATTGATTTTCCGGCAGGACCCGCTGAGCCCGCTACGTCACCCTGGAGGGGCTCTTCGATGTACGTTGCGCAGGAACCCACAGCCTTTTATTTGCTTTGCTGTGCGGCGTGCTGGCAATTGTGTTACATGTTGTACCTCGAGCACACAACCGTCAAACGGCAAGCCTCACTTCAACCAACCCCGTGTCAAATTGCCCATGGATTGAGCAGGCGCGGACTTAGCGGACTGTCTCAACAAGCGTTTCGGTCCCAGGTTCCAAGCAGAATGTAGCAAATGGAGCTATCGGAACGACTAATCTTCTAGCACAAGTCTACGACTTGCCACCGAAGTTCTTCGTCATGTCCAAGACTTTTAGGACCACATTCTCCTGCTACTGTGCTATTTTCGGTCATCAGTATCCTCAAGGTTTGCCTTGCTAACCGACACGCGCCAACGAGCTCCTACACAATTATTCCAAGTACTGGAGGATGAAAGATTCGTGCGTATGTGTAGGACCATGTCGTTACTACGCACGGTCCGCCGGCAGGGTTCGTTTAAGTACTACATAATGGAGAGTGTGATATTTCTATGTTTCTTGACATTCATGTCCAATAATTATATCGTGCACTCAGATGACTGGGCATCCCACCGTCCGTTTTCACGTGAAAGCAATCAGCGATGGCCAGTCTAACCACAAAGCGCCTGACGCTCCCGCCCCCAGCTTTCATCACCGAACCTCGGCCGCTTCACACCATCATAAACACGAAAACCTTCAATCGTCTCCCAACCATCCTCAGAACCGATCCTCTACCCTGAGATACCGTCCAGCATGGCGGAACGGTCGCGCGCATCCTCCCGCTCTCGCCGCTCGTACCCAAACCTGCACAACCTCTCCCTCGCACCTCTAAGCGCCAAATATCCCCTCGACGCATCCGCGCCTCCCTCCCCGGACGAGCCCTCGCAAACACCACGCACATCCTACATAGCCCAGAAATCCGCACCAACCACACCCGGCATACTCAGCCTGAGCCAGTCGCGCAGCAACAGCCGCACCCGCAGCCGCCATCGCTCCAAGCCCACCTACGCCTACGACGGCTACTTTGTGGACCCCGACCAGCCTGTCCGAGACGCAGGCGACATACCCAAAGCCAAGAGCACGAGCACGCTGCATCCCGGTGTGAGCTTTGCAGACGAGAGCGAGACACGACACCATGCCAGGAAAGCCACCGCTCCCTTACCTTTGCGCATGCCCCTCGTCAGACACCACACCGGTGACGTAGACGATGAGTGGTGGCACAGGGCTGGGCTAGCGATTGCAGGGGAGACGCGCGACTCCAAGGGCCAGGGCTGGCTCGCAAGCAGGGACAGCTCAACGAGCCTGGTGCAAGACGGCGATAATACAGAAGCCCGTGATTCGAAGCGCATGCCATTGATATCAGGCGAACACGTCAACTTCGACACCGACTTTCCCACCTTCTCGCCCCGCATGTCGCGCGCAGGAAGCCGCTACCAGTCTCGCGTGGGCAGTCGCGTGCCCAGCGCTCGGCAGTCACGGCGTGGATCGAGGGTGGGTAGTCGAGCGGATCTTCTGATGACGCCTGGGACCAATCCAGCGTCTGCGCGGCACTCGCTTGATTTGCCTAGTTTTGATAGTCGCTTCATGGAGCCCGATTTCGTCGACGAGCACGACGAGGAAGAAAGTTCGGGCGACGAAGAAGAAGTCGCACGATTGGCACGAGATCGCGGGTTTGGCATGGGCAGCTGGATGGATCGACTGATTGGATGGACGCTGTTTAGTGTTGATGAGGATGGCGAGGCGTCTGATGAAGACGAGGACGAGGATAGGGACGGAGGCTTTCTGCCGGAGAATATGACGCGCGACGAACTCAAGTTGCGCAGGGAGGTCGAAGCCAAGCGGCGGAAGCTGGAGCGAGAAGCCATTGTTGCTGCGGCGAAGCTTAAGTCGAGAGATAAAGAGAATGTTGAAGAGGCGGAGAGTAGACCGAGCACTGCGGAGCAAGAAGATGGGGGAGGGTGGCAGGACGCTGCGTGGTTGTTGAGCGTGGCATCGAAAGCGCTGTTTTGAGCAGAAGATCCAAACGAACGCCGCTAAGATGAAATCCAAAGTCATCTAGTTCAGTCGCGACTTCATCGCGCCAGCAGTGTGCCATTCATGCTAAATGACTCAGAACACCGCCCGTTGGAATACTCTAGCACTTGATTGTCGTTGTAACAGAGTCAGACCGCAGAATGCACAGACGTTGACCAAATTTGAGTAGCGAGATACGTTCTGATGCAATAGCGAGGAGTAGGTCAAGTCTGTATCAAGGCGTAGAGACTCGGCATTCAGGGTATTAGGGTACATCAAGATGCTGTGTTACTTTCCGAGCGGCGCTGATCATGGCGCAATATGTGTACATACATAAGCATATGAAAGATCAGACGTGAAGCACAATGTCTCTGTTTGTGCATTCTCATGTGATCTTTACACGTGTGGGTCTGCTTCGTGATGCCGCCGCTACCATGCTGGATAAAGGTTACTTTCAGGAAGATCAAGACGAGGAAGCTGTGAGGGTGGATGTCCTTCTCTTCAAGGCTGTTGGCGAAACGCCAAATGGTCAAAGTACGATATGAGCTTTCAAACCCTGGTAGGTGCGTGGTGGGTTGGACCAATCATGGTATCTGTGGTTCGCACCCGTTCTTGCCCTGTGGGTCGCAATCCAAAGTTGACTGGGCGCGTTACTCTCGTTGTCTCACTCTTTTGGATGGGACTTGATTTGTCGTGTCCACCAGCCATATATGCTGACAAGCAAAACCACGTCGCGACCAATTTGTCGTAGCCATACATCGCAGCCTTGATGAGGACTCCAGATTCCCGAACACGATGCGCCAGTGCGCTCCAACTACCGTCAATTATCTCCCCTGCGACTAGTCCCTTGACGGCCACCTGTACTACTGACTTGAGCGGGTGGATCGGTAACTCTCTTCATCTGCTCCGGGGTCGCTTTGACACCAGCTCGCACTAGTAGTTCGACTATTTCCACCGAGCGACTCTGTACTGCCATCTCAAGCACGTCGTTGTACGAATGCTCAATCTCCGCGCCAGCGTCAACCAGCATATTGAACTTGTGGGAGAAACCTTTCTTCGCTACGCACATTAGTACTTCTCGCGACACTGTAGTCGCATCGGCACCAGCATCAAGTATCTCCTGAACTATCTCGTCGCTGGCTATCTGCACTGCCCACTCGAGGACTGATATGCTGCAATCGCTGCTGTAATATTCCGCATACTGCCGGCAGTTGTATTGGTGGACACCGTCTTTGGAGTAGCCTGGAAACTGCATGTTGAGATCTGCACCGTGTGCAACGAGGAGCCGAACGACGTGGTCTTTTTTCTCCTTCAATGCTTCCATGATTGCGCTGCCGTGGTTCGCACCAGCCTGGAGAAGTGCTTGCACAATATCGGTGTGCCCTTTTCGAGCGGCTAGCTCTAGAGCTGAACCCTGCTTGTCCGCTACAAAGTTGAGTGTTTCTGGGTGAATGTCCGACTTGAGTAACCTTGATACGATACGCTCATGACCAAAGCTCGAGGCTGCGCTGAGGGCAGTGCCATATTTGCCTCCCTTTATATTCACATCGGCGCCATTGGCAAGGAGTGCGTCCACTACCTTTTCGTGTCCGCCTTGTGCAGCGGCTTGAAGTGGTGTATTGAGCTCTCCTCCTGCACAGTTGACGTCAGCACCCCTGGCGATGAGCATTTCCATTATGGTTTCATGCCCGCAGTAAGCTGCCGCATGTAGTGCAGTGTGGTATCCCCCACTCTCATGTCGAATTTCCTGTTGAGACATATGGTCCGAAAGAAAGGACACGGTATGCTTCAGCCCGAGGAGGGAGGCCCAGTATAATGTCTTGGTGCCATCATACGTGTCGTTGCCGGACGATGCGTTCCGTGCTAAACCATTCGCGGGCCCCCAATTCTGCTGATGTGCTACACGAAACCAAGCGAATCTCGTTCGATCACTCTCAAGGACCCTGAGATGAAGTTTTCCTCGTGTGGGGCAGCTGCCTACGCCTGTCTCTGCCCAAGTCTGATGTTCTGCCCATACGCAAGTCGCATAATAGAGCAGTGGATAAGCTGTAATGAAGTTTTCCAGGAGCTTTTGTATTTGCCCTTCAGGCGGGCGACTCCTGCTTTGGATCAGGTCTCTTTGCTCATCGATCCAGGTTGCGACGAGAGGGTTTTGAAGGAACAACAAGAAATAGGCGCAGCAGTTCTGACTCAGGAACCAATGTACTTCCATCTCTCTAAGCGCATACCTTGATAAGCTGGAAAGCGATTGTTGTAAGCGACTCGATACCAGATACTCTTTGACCGAGAAGTGGGCCAAGCGAACGACCTGAGTGTAACATGCTTTATCGTATTTCATTGGAAGATCATCTTCGTTAAGGTTGTCGTTCTGTATGTAGCGGAACGCGTGAAGTGGATCACCGCGAGTGGGTTCCCCGACCAAGATCAGAGGAGATATCACGTCGAAGAGCCCCACGAGTGCGTCGTGTTCGCCCTCTTCGAGATATGGCTCTGTAGTATCATCATTGGCATCAAAGCGTATACTGCATGCCTCTGCCAATTCGGCGACGGCAAGTGGCCTGACGCTGAATGCGAGCCACGCCAAAACTGTCCGGACTTCTTCAAAGTATGAGTCCTGAACGGCATCTAATATACGTTCGTACGTCTCGTCTAGGGTGCGTGGCATAGCGAGAAGAGCTTCTGAGATGTACCTAGGTCGCAGCGTGTGCTGATGTACGTGGTCGAGCTGAAGCGTTGCCCATCGAAACCTGCCACTAATATCAGTGCCATCACCGTAACACAAGAGAAAACCCACATTCCATCCGACTTCTTGTGGAACATATCCGTAATCTCCCTCTTCGTTGCACTCGGCAGTCTTACTAATCTTCGATCGCATGCCAAGGCATTCTTGACGAAGAGGTCGATATCCTTGTTGACGCAAGCTTCGTCGACTGGAAGTATGTTCTCGCACCAGCAAGACATGAGATCCTCGATATTCGGAGTCTTTCGACTGGTGATCAACAGCCTGGTTGTCGGCACTGCCTTCGTGATACCTTTGAGCCCCTGTACAGTACAACTCTGTTGCTCTTCCGAGCACTCATCCAAGGCATCGACCAGAAGAAAAGCAGTTGTAGCCTGTCGCAGCAAACATAAGAGTATCTTCTCAAGAACGTCAATGGAAGGGCTCCGAGGGTGATTCTGCTGGTAGATATCGCGAAGTAGTGGATTGACCACGCGTCCTCGGCTCAAGTCTGTGACTAGGGAGGACAGCAAATTTGTGTAGTTCTGCTTTTGCGCATCCGAAAAGGAAAAGTAGAAGTACGCAAGGGCCACACCATGCTGGCCAGATATCTCATGGGACACGTGCTCGATAATGGTGGAACACAGGATTGTCTTGCAACAGCCAGCTTTACCATGCAGCCAAAGAAGTGGTGACGAGCCAGAGACCCAGTCCTTGTAAGCTTCGCGCTCGAAGAACCACTCTCCTGTTCCGGGTTCATATTTGTCGCGTGCTTGCATATGATTGACCGATGGGTCTGGCGCAGATAGCCAGCGAAGAATTCTCGCAAGCTCCTTGGATTGCTCCGTGGAGAGAAGTGTCTCAACATTGGCTGCAGTAGTCGAGACCTGCTGCTGCGTATCTAGCGTGGTAACCTGGAGTTTTGTGGTGAGGGCTTCAGTAGATTCGACAGTGGTTTTGATCTCGTCCGTGGTGCGTTCAATCGACTGACCGCTGTCGAGCGTGATGACTTGGATCGCGAGATTGAGATGGCGTGTCATGTTTTGTGCGATCGTTTTGAGCTCTTCAAGCGGCTTCTTCTGCAGAGGATATATCATCCGAAGTGCGCCAGCTTGAGCTTTTTGCCTGAGTCCAGCCGGCGCCTCTTTGTGCAATCTTGACAACTTCGCATCGAGTTGCTGAATGCCATCCTGGCATTCAACGAGACATTCCTGAGCTCTTGTGGCGAGTGTTTGGGAAGCCACCGCCTGTAAACTCGTTTTGAGGAGCGCAAACGTCTTACTGAGGCTCTTCATCTCCTTGTACGTCTCTTGAATGTCGTTTTCGTACCCCTTCACGCCATGGTAGTACTTGAGCAATCCTTCACACACCTGGATCCCCAATGAAGCAATCCCAATCGCAGTGCCTGCCTCCATCTTGCCGAGATTCGTCTGAGAATGTAACAGTAAAGGGTAGGGTGTCGTGGGAGCTGTTAGTTGCGAGAAGCTGAAAGGAAGGTGTAGAAAGGCTGAGATAGCCCCACCTTGACCAGGATGCCAGTGAGCCTCACACGTCGTGCCGCCTACATACGAAGGCCAAAGGACCACGCGTCGAGCAAATGTATCTGGTGCGCATTTTTCTTAATTCTGGCGTGTATCACAGAGGTACGTTCGATGCTTGTTGCGTGAAGTTCGCGGCTGAGAAAGAGGAGGGAACTGTGGAAGATCGAAATGTAAGCTTAGATCCTCGACACGGCTTCACTGGGCCACGATCTCTGTCTGTCAGATGCAACGTTCTTAGTGAAGCATGGATGGGTCTTGAGGTGTCTCTACGTGAAGTGCGACGTGGTGTCCACAGGTGTCGGCAATCGAACTAGGTCCACAAGCTTTAGTCTCCGGCGAGGTAGCTACTCCACCTCCACCCCACTACCTTCACGCCAGGGGAAGAGACCAACACCAGGCTTGTTGGCCAGCATCTACCCGCTGATTCATAGTCCGCCGTACTTACCCCGCACATTCTTGTTCCGCTCACTTTCAGCTCCGCCCATTCTAACTCCGACCGTACTTGAACATCAACAGACGTATCCGTGAGTCCGTAGTGAGCTCACTCCACGCACTACTCATCTCAACCCCATCCCACCACCCATCATGGCACCCCGATATCTCAAGATCGCAGTAATCGCTGGCGATGGCATCGGCCAAGAAGTGATGCCGCACGGCGTCGCCTGCCTCAAAGCAGCAGCCTCAGTCTACAATCTCATTCTCTCATTCACACACTTCGACTTCTCCAGCTGCGCCTACTATGCGCAGCACGGGGCCATGCTTCCCCCAGACTGGAAAATCATTCTCTCCAACTTTGACGCCATTTACTTCGGCGCCGTGGGCATGCCAGACCTAGTGCCAGACCACATCAGCCTCTGGGGCAGTCTGTTAAAATTTCGCCGCGAGTTCGATCAGTACATCAATTTACGCCCGTGCCGACTTATGCCCGGCGTGCGTAGCCCGCTGGCTAATAAAGCACCTGGAGATATTGATTTCTGGGTCGTGAGAGAGAATACCGAGGGCGAGTACAGTTCGATTGGGGGAAAGATGTTCGAAGGCACGGAGCGCGAGATCGTGGTACAAGAGACTGTCATGACGCGCGTGGGCGTGGACCGCGTGCTTAAGTATGCGCTCGAGCTGGCGAAGAGTCGGCCGAAGAAGCACTTGACAAGCGCGACAAAGAGTAATGGGATTAGCATCACGATGCCGTATTGGGACGATAGGCTGGAGGCGTTGCAGAAGGAGGGCGACTATGCGGATCTCAAGGTTGACAAGTTCCACATTGATATTCTGACGGCGTGGTTTGTGCTGCGTCCGGAGCAGTTTGATGTCGTGGTTGGGAGCAATTTGTTTGGCGATATACTGAGCGATCTGGGGCCAGCGTGTACGGGGACAATTGGCATCGCGCCGTCGGGCAATATCAATCCTGAGAGTAAGTTTCCGAGCCTGTTCGAGCCTGTGCATGGGAGTGCGCCAGACATTGCGGGCAAGGGCATTGCGAATCCGGTTGGCATGATTTGGGCGGGGCAGATGATGCTGGAGCACTTTGGGTTTGGGGAGGCAGCGACGGGCATGTTGAGTGCGATTGAGAGGGTGTTGGCGAGGAAGGAGGGGGATGTGATGACGCCGGATATGGGTGGGCAGTCGGGGACGACGGAGTCGTTGGGGAGGGCGATAGAACAGGAGATACTGGGTGGTTGAGATGAGCTATGATTGTCGTATGAAGTGCTCATATACGAGTGAAGTGCTCATATACGATACTTCAACCTTCAGGACGCACTGAATGCCAAAATTGGCGAGTCGAAAAGTAGCAAAGTTGGCGACCGGAGAAGTAGCACAGGTGAACAAGGTTGAATGCATCGATTGATGTGCCTTCGTTGCTAGTCGCGTGACCTAGGCACTTCGGGGACCGGACTGATTCCAAAATCGATGGATGATGACTTCACGCGGGTCTACTGTTCGTTTGCTGCTATCTCAACAGACATCAGCAGACACGCTCTCCTGCGGTATATAAGCACTATCTGCCCTCCCTTTAGCATCTCATTCTTAAAAGCCAATCTGAGCGCTGCAAACTATGCACGAGCATGCAACTTTTGTTATATACTCGCAATAGCGTATTTATTTTGTTTCGAGGAAGGCTGTTAGTCTGCTACTTTCACTCCAACATGTACTTGCGGGAAGAGCCGAGGAGCGTTGACTGCCGGTTTCGCAGCTTGTCATGGTCGTGTTGCTAGGGCCGAGTCAAAAAGTGGTGGACGGCTACGTACCACCGTGCAAGTGCTATGATACCCCTGACTCTGTCGTCCAATTGAGCCGACTCCAAATTTGCTTTTGCGCGTCGTGGACCTTCCACCACTCAATTGACTACTCGCACACGCACACAAACGCGCCGGCACGCGACAGTCTCTCACCAGGTCGCGTCACTCGACATTTCCAGCTCCGGCCTCCGAGTACGGATGTTGATGTTGACGCGGGGCAGCCAGCGACTCTCCTCCTCCGCCTTCGCCGCGTATATCCGCCGCCCCCCGCATATGGCGCCGACGTCACGATCAGCGAGCGCTCGCCTCGGCCAGATCGCGAAACACCTCGAGAGCAAGCCGTTCCTGGAGCTCAACACGCCCTTCTCCACCGAACGAAGCGCACGTGTGGAAGACGATCGCGGCAACATTAGAAGGAAACAGGAACACAGCCCTCCACAGTCAGAGCAACCGCAGCCCACCAAAACAGAATCACCACCACCACCACCACGAAAAATGTCGAGCCAGCCAGCACACCCGGCGCTGCTCATCCCGGGGCCCATTGAGTTTGACGATGCAGTCCTCGACTCGATGAGCCACTACAGGTGCGGTGCCCCCCAATTGTGCGCACTGCACGGCGCACCCATACTAACGACTATCACAGCGAGTCGCACGTCGGGCAGCCGTTCGTCAACTGCTTCAGCCAAGTCCTCCAGAATCTGCGCAAGCTCTTCCAGACAACCGACCCCGCCTCGCAGCCCTTTGTCATCTCCGGCTCGGGCACGCTCGGGTGGGACATGGTCGCCGCCAACCTGGTCGAGCCCGGCGACGAGGTGCTCGTCCTGCACACGGGCTACTTTGCCGACTCCTTTGCCGACTGCTTCGACACGTACGGCGTCAAGGCCACCCAGCTCAAGGCCCCCATCGGCGACCGCCCGCAGCTCGACGCCGTGGAGAAGGCCCTCGGGGAGAAGCAGTACAAGGCCATCACCGTCACCCACGTCGACACCTCGACGGGCGTGCTCAGCGAGATCCAGGCCCTGAGCGAGCTGGTGCACCGCGTCAGCCCCGAGACCCTGGTCGTCGTCGACGGCGTGTGCAGCGTCGGCTCCGAGGAGATCCGCTTCGACGACTGGAAGCTGGACGCCGTCCTCACCGCCTCGCAGAAGGGCATCGGCTGCCCGGCGGGGCTGAGCATCATGATGGTGTCGGGACGCGCCATTGAGCGCTTCAAGGCGCGGCGGACACGCCCGACGTCGTACTTCGGCTCGTGGAAGAACTGGCTGCCGAGTACGCGCTCTCCCTACCCTCATATGTGACTTGGTACTAACAACGGACAGTCATGCAGAACTACGAGGGCAAGAAGGCCTCCTACTTTGCCACCCCCTCGCCACAACTCGTCCGCGCGCTCGACACCTCCCTCAAGCAGATCCTCTCCCGCCCGCTCGACCAGCGCTTCGCCGACCACAAGGCCGCCTCGCAAAAGGTGAAAAAGGCCGTCGCCGACCTCGGCCTCAAGCAGCTCGCCTCGAAGCCTGAGAACCAGGCCAACGGCATGACCGCCATATACCTCCCCGAGGGTATCACTCCACCCGATGTCCTGCCCACGCTCCTGAAGAAGGGCGTCATCTTCGCCGGCGGCCTGCACAAGGAGATTGCTGCCAAGTACATCCGCTTCGGCCACATGGGCGTCAGCGTCACAGACCCCAACCGGCCAGACATCACGACCGCGATCAAGAGCCTGAGCGATGTCATTGTTGAGGTGCAGAAGAAGTAGAGCGAATATTGATTGTTGCGCACAGCTTGAGGCTTCGGCCAAGATTACCAGATCGGAGTACCGACTTATGTTGGACCTGTTGTCAAGACTTGGATGATGCAAAATGTGTAGACTACTAAGAGTACAAAAATAGAAGTACATAATACTTGGCATGAGACCACTCCTGCAATGGTAGGTTGTCTCTGTAACTTGTCTGTGTCTAACCAATCCAGCGACTCCAAAGCCCACATTTTCCAACGCTACCGCAATCGTTAGCAGACCTCGGCACTTGTTCCCGCGAGTCGGGGTAACAGATGCTGAACATCAAGTTCCATGCCCAGCAGCCGGCGCCTTGGAGTCCGCAACGGATCACCGCGCACAGCCTATCAACACCGAACATTCGCCACGTCGTCATCAATAAATATCGAAATGTAAAACGCAGACGAGAAGGAAGAGTGGGTCATTGCGAGGCTGTGCCTCTTGACCTCGACGTACATTACAGACCTATCCGCCATGTTCAGTGCGACTTCCATTTCGGGATTTTGAGATTTACATACCACACTGTCGCTTTCAGCTTCTATCCAAATAACAAAACCCTAAATTCATGCCAAACTCATAATCATGACCACACCAACAGACACCCGCTCCCTCTACCACTCCTGGTCCCCCGCCTTCGCAACCTCCCCTCCAGCATCCTGCCAGACCCTACGCAACTACCGCAACACCCTCGAATACGGCTACACCTGCGAATTTGGCAAAGAAGATGGCGATCCCGTACCTTTTAGCATCGACACCGCATGCATGCCATGGGTAACGCCAAACGTATATCCCAATCCCACGGCGTTTTTCTCCCCTGCGACTGCGTGCCCGAGCGCATGGAGCGCGGTGAGCACGGCGACGAGCGGCGAGCAGTGGGTGAGTGGCGAGACGGGACTGAGTTGCTGTCCGCAGGGCTTCGAGGGGGATGGCAGGGGAGGGTGTAGGGTTGGCAACAGTGGGACTTTCCCGGTAGTGGAGTGTGGCGAGGCGGACGCGGAGGAGAATGAGAATAGGGTGTATACGGCTGGCCAGTTTCCCGCGGGCGTGACGCCAGCTGTGAGGCCGTTGATGCTGAGGTATCGTGCGAGTGATGTTGCGGAGGGAAGGGCGAGTCCGGGGAGTACTGGGCCGTCGAGTGGTGGGAACGGGAGTGGTAACGGGGGAAGTGGTGGCGGATTGAGCACGGGAGCCAAAGCAGCGATCGGGACGGCGATACCTCTTTTCTTCATCATCGGCGCGCTAGCATTGTTAATGTTTTATCGGAGACGGAAACATAAGAAAGACGCAATGGCGCTCGCGGCAAAGAACATGGCTGAGGAGAAAGCCTCGCCTCCACCACCATCGCACTCATCCCATGCGCCAGCATCAGACTCCAAGTACATCCCCGCCGTCGCCGCCGGCCACCACGCTCTTTCCAATTCACATGCCCCTCCGCACCACACACCCGAATGGAACACCGAGCTCGACGCCACAGAAGCAGAGCGCCAGAAACTCGTCCCGCAATACGCCCAGTACGATCCTACGTCTGCGACAAGTCACGGCACGGATGCGAGTGAATTGGGGGGCAGAGCAAGGATGCAGCGGAAGCCGATTGCGCCGGTGGAGATTGATGGGAGGAGCGTGAGAGCCGAGGTCGGGGATGCGTATATTCCTTATAGACTCGGGGGGACGTCGTAGTGGGGAATGCTTTGATTTGAATTGATTTTGTGGTTATTGCGGTCTCGTCAAATTTTGTTTGAGTATCGTGTTCAATGGTGCAGGTTTGCTTGCCATGTCAAAACGAAGCTCTAGCGACATACTCCTGGCCTTCATCGGCATCACCGGAATCCTCGCCATCGTCTTTGCAATAACCGGATTGCACTACGGGGAACAATGCGCGACAAATCCGCTCACGTACCCTGGGATGCTACTCATTTCTCCAATGGCTCGTATCTAAGTAACGTGTGTAGCATCGCTACATCTCCAAAGTGTCACGTGTAGTAATCCTTACATCCTCGGCGGCAACACCGTCGGAACAGGCGGCCTCGACGTCGTCCTAGGCAACTCCGGCACCGCGCTCGTAGGCACACAAGCACACGCCGAACTCACCCTCGCAACAACCGCCTCCGTCGAATTCGCAACCGCACACCCAGCCCTCGCGTAATCCGGAACCATACCAACATCGTCGTTCTGCCTGATCAAGAAGTCGTGGCAGAAGTCCTTGCTAGCCTCCAAGCGTCCCTCAATGGAGCTCGCGCGCATGGCAGTCAAGCAGCTGTCCGACTTGCACACAGCGGGCTTAGGGCACTCCTTGGATGTCATCTTCACGACGAAAGAGCCGCGCTCAATGGTGTGCACGAAGATGAATCCAGACTTGAAGCCTGCGTACGAGGACCACGAACCCAGGAACGCGACTGTGCCGCCGCCCTCAAGCTCGTCGTCTTCGGGGTAAATGTCGAAGAAGCCAGCCTCGCAGATATCGTCACCACTGGGGTCCTCGGTGATGCTGCGGATATCCAGGACATTGAGGCCATTACCGTAGTTGGATTGGTAGTCGTAGCCGTCGAAGACGTATTGGTTGTGATCGATGGAGCGGCGGGCGCCCTCGTAGTTGCCGGAGTAGTACGGGTTTTCGAGATCGCGGATGTCGATGATGTGGGTAGTGGGAAGACCTTGGGTCATGGGACCAACTTTGGCGTCGCGCTCGTCGAACTCGTCGTCGAGGAAGATGTACTCCTGCCATGTAGCGTTGTTGACGACTCCTTGATGGACGTACTCCGCGCCAGGGTAGGTGAAGATGGAAATGATGTTCGTGACATTGCCGACCTTGTCAGTGACATCGTAGATGGTAAGCGTGTCTTCGTTGTAGCCGTAGCAGATATCCCTTCCATAGTAGCGCTCTAGTATCGATTAGCATAAGCGGTAACAAGCTGGGAATGGAGTCTTACTGTCAGGACCGCGGTAGACAAGGCACTCGGCATCGTGGACGTAGCCATCGCCAGCCGCGCAGCCTGGAGACCAGGGATTGGACGGGTCGGTCATGTTGAGGAAGATGAGGCCGCCACGGCAGGGAAGCTCATCACGCACGCGAATGGTGTCGTTGCCGCCGACCGAGCCAACAGCCATAGCGTAGTTGAGCTCCTCGTTGACGACGATGTTGTGCGTGCGACCGACTGGAAGCTCGTTCCAGTAACCAGTCAGATCAGCTTGGGTGAAGTTGGTAGGGTTCTCCGGGTCAAGATCGAGGAGTTTCTTCATGTCAAAGATCTGAACACCAGACTTGATAGCCTCAGATCCGATGACAACATAGTCGCGAAGGACACGGATCTCGCGCCAACGCGAGCCGACAGGGTCGTAGGGAGGGAGGCGACCGAGGTACACCAGCTTTCCTTCTGAGCTGATCTCGGCAAACGCAGTACCATCGAACTGACCAATGGCAACGAATTCTCTGCCATCCTCGGAAGTCCATCCCCAGGAAGACGAGCCTTGACCCTGCGAGCTACCAAGAGCCGAATGAGGCAGGAAATGGTACAGGTCGATGTTGTTGCACTTGAAAGTGTTGTTCACATCTCCTACGACGCCAGCAGCAAAACCATTCTCGCATGGTGTATATCCAAGCTCGGGATACTTGGAGGACTCCATCTCGCCGGCAGCGATCTCGGCGTCCCATTGGGCCTACAAAGATGTTAGTGTTGGATGTTGACTACGAACGAGCACTGTTACATACCATTTTGATTGCCATAATCTTTGCATGCACAGCACCAGAGGCGTAGTCCTCGGAAGAACCTAGGGCAGCTGCTTTGCTCATACCGACAAAGGCAGAGCAAAGCGCAAGAAGAGCCGATACACGAGCCATGGCTACCTTGCAAGATGAGCTGTAGGGATGGACAGCTTTAGGCCTGAGATGCGAGGTGCGCTGCTCGTTATTTGACAGCGATCTGGCAGACTATTTGTACTCGAGCCAGGTCCATCTTCTCGTGCGTCATGTGCAACAAATGGTGTGGATATGATTGCACAGAACGGTAGACAGGACCAAACATGGCAGCTTGGAGGAAGACCCAAGGACCATTGTCGGTGTATGATGCGCTTGGCTGGAGGAAAGCTGGTTGATAGCAGATGTTTAGTTCTTGGGGAACATTGGCGTCCGCTGACGCCCCACTCGGCTCGTGAACTTCACGCTGCATACTGCTACAGTTTTCGAAGTGAACCACGATATCCCAACATGCATGCGACTTTGCTTGCATCGTCATTTAGCCTTGCTTCAATCAAGCTTTCATAGATGCCGCTCTTAAATTGCTCAAATGGCGATACCTTTCGCATGAGCGTTGTTCCGTGTCTCTCTGGGCGGAGCTGGGCATAAGCGGAGGCGGAGAATCTTGGCTACCGTTCTAGGCAGGTGAATATACGTAGTAACAGCGGGCGTTATCTAGAATCTTGTGGATTACGCGTTAGAAGGTTGTGGAAGATCCATCACCATGGGCAGTCTATGGTCTCGTCTCGGTAAGTGGAAGAAAACCCCGGCAACACAACGAAACCTGGTCCGGCGTCCGCGGTATAGCCGTGGGCCTTTACAGGAAAGAAAACTCAAACACTGAAACTGGGTGGTGGTCGCTGAAGCTACATTCGATATGCTGAGTGTTGTCGCATACGACGGAAAGTGCAGAGGTGTTTAGGAGGAGACGAGTCGTTGTGTACAGAAAGTAAGCTTACAGGAACAACTTCTGGGTAGCTCTTCGTCTAAAAGTTATTAGAGGTCCTTGCAACTTCCCGTCGTAGGGTCCAGCCTGCAGTACATTCTACTACTGATTGTCTGGCCATTTTCTTCAGTACCGGAGAAAGGATCATCCTCTATGCAGCGATGCTGTTTAGGTCCCGTTGGACCTTGTTGGGTGTCTCTTCGTCGTACAAACCCAGCAGATGCGCGACGTACTCGCCAGCAAGGCCCAGGCTGATTGCTCCTCCAGTAAACCATGCGCCGTTGACAAACCACCACCAACAGTTCTTGACCTCCTTCAATTTGACGCGTTGAATCATGGTACCAAGAGTAAATGCAGCCCCTCCGCATGACCCAACGAAGAAGATCGGGCCCATGCCTGCCGCGACTCCAGTGGCAGCCAGAAGACCAAGCTGAACCACAGCCAGACCTGACAAGACGATCTTTGTCTCTTTCTCGTGCTTGAGAGCAATGCTTTTGATGCCGGCCTTGACGTCGTCTCTGATGTCCATGTGTGCGTAGATCATGTCGTAGAGGACAGTCCACGCGACGTTGCTGGCGTAAAGACAGGCTGCGGCCGTAAAGGCAGCTTGGTTGGAGAGGAGGTCAATACCGAGAGCGGGAAAGCCCATCATGGCTCCCCACGAGAAAGTGAGCCCAAGCACGAATTGAGGGTAGTAAGTGACTCGCTTCGCCAGTGGATAGGTTGCAACGAGCAGCAACGAAGGTGTCGCGTACCAGAAGCACTCAAAAGGCAGTGAGAGTAGTACTGCGAGGCCTGTGAACAGCTGACCTCCGAGGAAGACGATGGCCTGCTGAGGAGTGATCGCTCGCCTTGCGATTGGGCGTAAGCGTGTACGCGCAACGTGAGGGTCAAGATTGCGGTCCCACAGATCGTTTATGGTGCACCCGGCACCTCTCATTACGAGCGCTCCAGTGAAGAAAAGAGCCGAGGTGCTGAGGACTGTGGAAGGTGCGGCAATTGGCGTGGCCATTGTGGCGGCAACCAACGTGCTGAAGAGACACGGGAAGAAGAGGTAGTAAGAGCCAGTGGGTTTGTCAATTCTCATGAGCTCGGCGTATGGAATGGCCTTTTGGGGTAGGTACGAGATGATGCCCGTTGTTGGAGGAGTATACTCTGGGAGTGTGTTTGGTAGCACATTATGGGTCGTACTCGCTATACCTGCGTGTGGATGGACGTGACGTGGCAGCGGATTTTTTGAATTGTATGCTTTGGCTGTGCGTAATGCATCGAGAGTCGCATTCTGCGGACGGTACTTGGTGGGCGCGAGTATCGAGGAGTGGAGTCTACCATGCCAGCCAAGTCGAGTAGAGCTGAGTCGGAGGGACTGTGAATGACAAAGCATTGCCGGACTGGCACGATGTCGCAAAGACGCCATCATCATATGCGAGTGAGTGAATTCGCCGTGTGTTTATCGTGACGTTAATCACCGGTTGGTTGTGCAAACTTTTGCGGAAGCGAGAATCAATCCATCGTGAGCAATGCGTCACAATCGTGGAGCCACAAGTCAGATCATTGGTCCACACGTTGCGTTTTCCCCGTTTGAGATGGCGTTGTGATCGGATATTGGTGAGGGTGATGCGTGAGTTGGTGAAAGTGGAAAGCACGCTAGTTCCCGCGTGCACGTGATGCTAGCTCCGGCCAGCCTCCTTCTCAGGCCAGCGATCGCGTCGCCCGCAACTACCCAGGCACTGCAAGCGACACGTCGACGCCACCACACGGCGCGCGTTTGCCCGCGACATCGCTATCCCCACCCATCTCTGCGTCGCGGCCACCCCCTACAGATGCTTGTACGCGAAAGCAACCCCGATATCCCCAGACCCCACCCGCAAACCGCGCCGTGGATGGTGCCCTAGCAGCGCACACGATGCCGGCCGCGCGCCCCCGGGCTTCCTTCGAGCCTATCCCGCCCGACTTTGACGTGCGCACCTTCGTCGAGACGGCGGAGAACTTCCAGTATGTGGACCGCATCTCGTACGAGATGATTGCCAACAACGGCATCGACCAGTTCGAGAAGCTGGTGCTGCTGCACGTCATCATAGGCGGGAAGCCGCTCGTGATTGACGGCTTCGAGGAGGTGCTGGACCCGTGGACCTTCACCCCGTCGTGGCTGCGCGACAACCATGGCGACAAAAGTAGGCAGGCGCACTCGCTGCAGCTGTGCAGTGCAGGCGGCTAATGTGCAGCAGTCGAGAACGCGCGCAATCTCACGTCCAAGGAGTCGATACCGCTCACGATCAAGCACTACCTCAAGCACCTGAACAAGCTCACCGACCAGTTCTTCGACGACCCGGAGCGCTACCGCGACAAGACGCGCCAGCGCATATACCTCAAGGACATCGACTGCCCGCAGGTGTGGCAGGACAAGCTGAGGGAGCACATCCCTGCGGGCTTATTCTACCTCAACGAGAGCACCGGCGAGGCTGGCGGTCCCGGCGCGCCAGATGAGCCTGGCGGTCGCAGGGGCCGTGGAGTCGCGCGCGCCGGCGACCTCATGAGCAGTCTCCCGCCCGAGATGCGCGCCGAGAACCTCATGTGCTACGTCGGCCACGAAGGCACATACACGCCGGCGCATCGCGAGATGTGTGCATCCCTGGGCCAGAACATCATGGTGAATGCATCCAACCAGGTCAGCGAGGATGGCAAACCAGAGCGTCCCGGCTCATCCATCTGGTTCATGACCGAGATGAAAGACCGGCACATCGTATCCGAGTACTGGCTGTCCGTTCTAGGCCACGACATCGAGGTCGAGAACCACTTCGCTCAACTCATCGCGTGGAAGAAGGCGCCATTCAGGACATACGTGGTCGAACAGCGCCCGGGTGACTTCATCCTTATACCGCCTCTGGCCCCTCACCAGGTCTGGAACCGCGGCACCCGCACCATGAAGATTGCCTGGAACCGGACGACCGTCGAAACACTCGAGTACGCCATCAACGAGGCGCTCCCGAACTCACGCGTTGTCTGCCGTGACGAGCAGTACAAGAACAAGTCCATCGTCTACTATACCTTGCTCAAGTACTCTGGTCTCATCAAGTCTGCCCGCGCGCAGGTGGAGATGGGTGGAGAAAACGCCGCGGCTGTCCAGCGCTCAATCAAGGTCAAGCAAGTTCAGAAAGACTTCAAGAAACTCTTCGATCTCTACAAGAACATACTCCTCTCGGAAATGTTTGCACCAGAGTCTCGCGAACACGCAGAGTTCTTGCCATACGACAGCAACGTCACTTGCGCATACTGCAGGTGCAACATCTTTAACCGATTCCTCAGCTGCAAGACTTGCAAAAACCTGTTTAGCAACGAGATCGATGAGCCGTACGACGTGTGCATGGACTGTTACTGCATGGGTCGCAGCTGCGGATGCCAGTCAGGGTACACTTGGACAGAGCAGTGGAAGTGGAAAGATCTGATGCACAAGTACGAGGAGTGGTGCGCACAGATCATCGACATCGACGGCCGCGTAACAGAGACTACACCGCTACCCCTGCAAGAAGAGCGAAGATACCTCGGCAAGAAGACTGTCGCCCAGGTGTGTCAAGAGCAGCTACGCCTGAGGCCATTCGTGGACGTCAAGAACCCGCAGCCCGAGAGCAATTCCGACGACGAGGAGCCTATCGTGAATGAGTACGGTCAGGTCAAGAAGGTGTCGAACAAGAAGTCAAAGCAGTGGCTCACGAAACACAAGTCGTGCCACTTCTGCTTGCACAGGCATCCAAAGTGGAAGATGGCGTTCTGCACCAACTGCGACCTGGCATACTGCTACGGGACGCTGTTCCGGGCGCATGACATGATGCCTCTTAGTGTCATGGAGAACCGCAATTGGAAATGCCCACATTGTAGGAGGGTCTGCAACACTGGCGCATGCCGGCGAGATCCCCGACAGAACCCTTACGAGCCGAACGGTACCTTGCTTGGTCACGATACTCGCAAGGTAGCCGATCCTCGCTCCGTGGAATGTCTCGTGGACTTCAGTGTATCAAATCTCAACTGGCTGCGAGAAGAGGAGGGCATGGGTCAAAACGCAATGCAGCGACGCCTACACGAAGCGGAGATGGACAAGCAAGCCGATCCTTCACTTGATCCACGCTACATGGACGATGACAATGCTTATGCCCGTGATGGAATCGCCTATTCTCCCGTTGACGACACCACCGGCCGCTTCAATGACAACGAGGATGGAGATGTGCAGAACGGCGTCGATTCGTACTATGCTGATCCTGACGCGAACGGCGACATCCCTCGCTTAAGCCAGAAGCGCGGTCGTGAGGAAGATGAGGACGACGGCTCGAAGCGGCGGAAGAAGAAGGCGAAAAAGGCAAAGAAGAAGGACGAACCCCAGCCTCTACAACCGAAGAACATCTCTGGCAAGCAGTTCCAGAAGGAGGTTCAAAGGAAGCTGCTGGAGGAGGCTAAGCGAGAGGATCGAATGCTCTTGGTCGCTGCTCGCATGAAGGGCAAGTCGAAAGTGGTCAAGCTCTCCCTCAGCACAGGCCTACTTGAGCAGATTCGCAACCGGCCAGTCCCTGAGCGAACGGACGCTCCACGGCAGCGAACACCGGAAGAGGTCGAAGGTCCTAGTGAAATGGGGTCCATCTTACAATCCGACGTTCTCCCCAAGGCCCATGCACCAAGAAACTTCACCGAAAAGGAGAAAGCTGCAAAGACATTCCGCTATCGCGTGGAAGAAGACGAAGCCTATAATACGCGGAAGCGCAACAGTGATTTCGGGGGCCCGACGAAGGCGAAGCCTGGCCGTCCGCGTGGAAGTCGCCGTTTCGAGGAGTTGACCATTGAGTCGGACGAGGAATTTGGCGACGAGGACGACGATGTTGAGTACACCGGTCGCGCGCATGGCAGAGTATCAAACTGGCTTGCAAGGAAGAACGAAGGTAAAGAAGATTTACCTACCGAGCTTCCTCCTGACTTCCGCGACGGCGCTGTGCGACCCAATCGCGAAGAACACATCCGCAAGAAGCGGGAGTACAACGAGCGCAGGAAGGCGATGCCCCCAAAGCCCAAAGCCGGCATTCGACCCATCGGACGGCCGCCAAAGAATCCCAATCGCAATAGCACGGGCAACATGTCTGAAGAGGATGGCGTCCACGAAGAGGATGACCAGTCCAGCGAGGCACTTCTATTAGCTCAACAAGCTGCAGCTGCCGCCCTTGAAGCAAAGAAGAAAGCAGACGAAGCGAGTGCGGAAAAAGCCCGTGTTCAAGCAGCCGAACGAGAAGCCCAGGAGAATCTGCGCGCCAAGATGGCTCTCTTCGGTAATTCTGATGACGAGAACGGTCTGGCCGATGACTTCCTTGGAGATTTTGGGGATGAAGAGCCGTTGGAGGATGAAGGCTCAATGGAGCAGTCGCCAGAACCCGCCCGCATCGGACCTCCGCAGGCCACAAATTCGAGATTGTCGCGTCCAGACATGACTGGAAAGAAAGTCAAGATTGTGGGTGCCAATTCCAAGCGCAACGGCGAGGGCACAAGGACTACGACGACGACTACGATTACAGCGCCAGCCTCCAGCTTCACCGCCGTGAACAAGCGCGGTCTGGCACACGACCTATCTAGCTCGGACAGCGAAGAGGACATTCCAGCAAGCGCGCCCGCTCCGAAGAAGTCTATGGGTAGACCGTCCGGTCGAGCTTCCATGATCCCAACTCGAGGCTCGAGCTCAGGACAGCGGGGCAGAGGCCGCCCCAGGAAGACTATGTGATGTTGTGATCACTAGTAGGTGATCTTGGAGGGCAGTGTTATGGGCCATATGCCTCAATATAATATGCATTTGTTATTCTTGTTCATTCAGCGAGGCGCAGCAGGCAAAACATATCCTACATGCAGTTGTTGCAGGCACTTCCAGTGCCGACCAGGGCGCTTTAATGGATGGAGACTGGAATGAGGGCTTTGAGAAAACTGAGTTTGTAGTGTAACATAGTCTTCTGAATACCATATTGAGCTTTATGCAATTCGAACTTCCGTCCTGCTCCTGCCGGAACATCCAAAGATTAAAGCTTGCACGTGACCACGCGTTTCCTAACGCGTCAGAACCAATCACCAGCAGATGTTCTGTCCGACTTCATTCCCCACATCTACAACTCCAGAGAAGCCGCACATTCACAATGCCCTCATATCACATCAACAGTATCACCAAGCAGACATTTGAAGAAGTGCTATCGCGCTACCCTTCCGCTGCGCCCGAAAAGCTACACGACCTCGACGCGCAGCGCTATGAGGCCATTCCCGAGGCTATCGCGAAACCTGGCGGCAGAGAACATTTGACCAAAGACGAAGTAGTAACACTGGTAGAATGGAAGCTGTAAGACTCGTACGACCTTGCAACCAGAACCTACGTGTTGACAAACAATGAAGCAAGCATGGCACCTTCCGGCCCAAACTCCTGCAACTCGTACAAAGCAACGACGCACCCACCATTGAAGAATCTACCAAATCCGCATTCTCAAGTCTCGCACAAGCATCTTATGATAAGCGCAAAGCATTTCTGGCCCCACTCAAGATCCTGACGAACGCTTTGAAAGGTATTGGGCCTGCTACCGCGTCATTGCTGCTCAGCGTCAGGAATCCAGAGCTTGTGCCGTTCTTTTCGGACGAGCTGTTTAGGTGGTGCACGTGGGATGAAGGCGACGGCTGGAACACGAAGATCAAGTATAACGTGAAAGAGTATGAAGAGTTGTGCGAGAAGGTGAGCGTGTTGAGGGAGAGGTTAGGGGTGAGGTGTGTGGACGCCGAGAAGGTGGCGTGGGTGTTGGGGAGGGAGGGCGTGGATTGTGGGGATGAGGAGAGTGTGGGAGAGAAGGGAGATATGGAGGAGGAGGTAGAGAAGCCGAAGAAGGTAGAGACGAAAGGTACGAAGCGCAAGACGCTCGACGTCAAGCCTCCAGCGGAAGGTACACGAAAGAGCGCGCGAACGAAGAAGTAGACGCGTTCGAACCGGTACATTAACACTGCGCCACGCATTGTTTTACGATATCTTTTTGCTAAGTAAGGTATTCTCACCGGCGCCCTCCGCCCAGGCATCCCAGTCCACTAACATCCATAATCACAATCATACCGACAATCGCTTACCTGCGGCCCTTACTGTTTCCCAGATCACCTTCAATACCCGCCTCACCTCACCTTGTGCCACAGACCTCAAGTCACACCGATAACGCGGGGTGCATCGTCTCAGCCCTACGCCCTCCGCACCGATTGGTGTGCCCACCTATGTCTTGCATGAAAAGGCGGCGATCCTCAAGGGGTGTGCGCATAACATTCAAGCTTACACGAGCGAGCGTCGGTTACCAAGGTTGATCTTAGGTAAGACGCTGAGTTGTGGTTGGATGCTGCGAGGATTGAAGGGTAGGCGAACGCATGGTCTGGGCGCTGTTCATTTTTTGGTGTTAAGGAGTGAGGGATATCCGGTGAGCTGTGTTGTGTTGCACGAAGGAGTTGTGAGTATGTTGTGCATGGAGGGTGCGAGACTGCACGTGGAGAAAAGCCGGGATGGGAATGGGGTTGGATTTGTACGAAGTACGAGTGAGGGATTGCGAGACTATATTGGGGGTTCTCGCTAGATTGTATGACTGCTTCTGGCGCTTGTTGGTGAATCTGGAAGGAGAATGTGGCGTGCATCATGGACGTAGGTGTGGTCTTAGACTCTACGTAACTCTTGACGACAGCTCTCGGGTCGCTTTGATCCTCTGAAAACAAGTGCCTTGCGCAAAGTGTCCTCCATGCACACCCCGAGCAGTGTTAATTAGCACATGCCAGACGTATCAAAACTCCCAGGCATTATCGCGGAGAAATCGACCGCAACCAGTCCCCTTCTCAACGCCTAATATCCCCGGCCTTAATACTCACCACTATCTATGTCCCGCATACAACCAACCAACATCGCACTCACCCCCAAATCGAGCAATTGATCCGCCCTCCCCATCACGACGCAAAACATCCCTCGTCCCCGGCCCACCTTTACCGATCACCAGCATTCCACAATGCAGGTGCAATTCAGCCTCTTCTTCCACTTCAAACACATTGGGGAACCTGACTCCCAATTTAGCCTGCTCCGTGCCCTCCCACTCCGCGTAACCGTGTCACAACAACACCATGTCAGTCATACGGTCCCTGTATCCGGCGGTGATTGTGCATTGGGTGCGTGCGACGGCAAGGCGATCCGAAGCTTCTTGTTCGATCGACGATGCTGCAGGTTCTTGGTGTGTTCCTGCATGTGAGTGGAGACGGACTACCTAAAGTGTTGGGGTTGGGCGCTGAAATGATATGATGCTGACATTCCGCGGTTTATATGACGTGCATATCGCGACTTGCTCGAAAGGCGGATATGGCGCGTCGCAAACGATGGAATGCGGAGTGGAGTGGAGTACTCGTAGAAGGACATGCTCTGTGCAATCGACGTCGGATCCACTTCACACATTGTGACATGCAAGGACCTTCGTTGTTGTGCTGCTGCGGAAATTGTTGCAAAGATAAGAAACGTCCAGAAACGGTGCCTTGCATGTTCAACGCTTACAGTTCAGGGAAGTGATTGACACGACCGTCGTACGACTGCCATGTGGCACCATTATTGTATTCTACACGACACGCCACGCCGCACACCGAGAAATGCAGAGAAGAGTTTCTTCATCCAAGCCAAGCCCACACCATCTATCATGCAGTATGCTTCGTTGATCCAATTGCTCCGATAAGAAACAAAAACATAGCCAAAGCCAAAGCCTCCGTCGCGCTGATTACAACACGGCCGCAAATGCTACAATGAAACTACATGAACAAAAAGGTCGAGGTATAATCGTTCAATGTCGTCCCTCGTCCCAACGTATGCCGCCTGAGTCCAGCCCTGTTTCGCAAACCGTTCCCTTCCCGTCGTGACAATGCCAAATAATGGCGCGTGTATAGAAGATAAAAGAAAAGGTAAATACAAAAGAGAAGAGGTAGTCGATCAAAACAGGTCAAGTTGCTTGTAAGAACGCCGATGTCATCCACCCGTTTTCTTGTCGGCGATGTCCAAAATGCCGCCTATGCAGATTACCCTAAAAGAAACACGAACGACCAGCGCCTGGTTCTTCGGGTTATGAGAGTGTGTTGTGGAGTGCTAGTCGTAATATACATGTATCCAATGCATGCTTATTTGTACATGTTACGGAGATGACAATCATGATGTCAGTGTATGTTCGGGAGTGTTTCCTTTGGCAAGCTCGCCGGGTGGTGGGACCTTCTTGACAGTGCCGTTGCTGCCGCTGCGTGCCGAACGGCGTCGGACAGCGGCTTCTCTGTGTACATCGGCACGAGCAAGCTCGGCGACGGTGACAGATCCACTGCGTTCAGCTTTGGCAGGCTTCCGCTTGCCGATGAAGAGGCCGCCGTCATCATCGCTGTCGTCGTCCTCACTTTCGATGGCGTGATCGCCATCGTAGCCAGCGGGATCGTCCACGGGAGCGTTGTACTGGTTGTGGTGGAAGGAGTCGGCCGACGCAGTGGGTAAAATCGTTTGATAGTTGTTGCAATCATCAGGTGCTGACGAGCTGGCAGACGCGACAGAGGGGATGGATGGGTGCGACGTTGACTGCGACATTGGCGTGAACTGCTCTTCTGACGAGCAGAATGCGAGCCCTCGCCCTTGATCACCTACAGGGCTGTTCTCGGAGGAAGGATCGTGGCGGTTGAGATAGTCCTGGACCTTTTGCTGGTTCGATTCTTTCTGGATGTAGAATGCATCGTCGTCAGGACTGGGAGGGCACACACTCTGGCTGACAGCCGTGGAGGGTCGTGAGTGAGTTGCAGAATTGGATCTCTCACGTTCCATGTGCGCCTCTCGCACTCTGCTCTGAATCAGTTCTTGCTTTGCCTTCTCGAATCTCTCTTGGGACACCTCCTGCGGATGCGGCTTGGGCTTCATTTTCTCTTGGGCTTGTTTTGGCCTAGGGGCTGTAAGAGGCAAGAAGTGGTCGTGCGAGGACGTTGAGGGAATGTCTAGCTTCGGTCCCACCTCAAGGTCATTAGCGTAGGCCCAATTGCGATGAAGACGTGACGATGCCGAAGATAGCGACGACTGTCGCGAAGCCGTGTCCGAGCGATCGTGATACTGTGACTCAAGAAGAATTGGGGAAGCACCGCGAGCAACAGGCGACAGTTCCTTGAGCGCATCGGGCTGGTCGACATGGCCTGACGCTACAGATGTGCTGACGGCCAGGCTTGGAACACCATGTGCATCGTCATCGCCCCCGACTAGTCTGTCAATTGACTTTGCTCGCATGTGCTCTTTTGGGGCCTTCAGCTTGTCTTTACTTCTCATGCTATTGACCACTCGGCGCGGTAGGCCTCCGAACAGACCGCCGAGATTGGAGCCTCCCGGACTCTCCAGCGCAGTTGGCGTCCCAGGAAGACCTTGTGGCATCAAGGGAGAAGCAGTCCGCGCCTGGATCATGTCGGAGTGTCGGATTGTGTGTGCAGAGGAGAGTGCACGATCCTGGAGTTGCGGCCTCTGACCGTCGCCACTGAGGGCGGGAGAGGCAGTGCGAGAGGTTGGACTGTCAAAGTACTTCGAACGGTCTCTTGCCTCGGGACTTGCGGTAACACTATGCGAGAGCGGGTGCTCGGGCTCGCGAGAGGTACGTATCGCCTCTAGGAAATGTCCTGGTACTAGGCTACCACGCCTGCCATCTTGACTAATGGTACTGCTTGAGGAGTTGGCACTGGTTGTTGGAGGCGCGTCCTGGTTCGTAACAGAGCTTTGAGCGCGACGTCTTGAACCGGAACTACGAGTGAAGCTTTTTGTAACAAAGTCGGCACCCTTTTTAACAGTTGATCGAACTCGATCGACCCAGCCGATGGGCACAACGGCCTTGTCCAAATCGTCGTTGGAAATTTCGATCCGCCGGCCTTGTGCTTCCCTGCCTGGGTCGGTATCCTCGACCCAAGCGTTTGAGTTGGAGATTCCAGAGAGGACCCATGGGTGCCGTTTGATCTGTGGAATGGTGATACGTTGCCTTGAGTCTTTTTCAAGTAGTCGCTTAAGCAGGTCGCGCAGGCTTTCATCGACCTCTTCGTATTCAAGATCGTGCTCGGCTCTCTTGGTGCTGACCATTGGTTGACTATGGCGCCCATGTGAGCTTGGCCGGGAGGCGGAGCGCTCTGCTACGGGCTTCAGGCGATAGCGTGGGATGTATGGCTCTTCTTCGCTGATGACCTTCATCAGCGTGAAAGTGTTCCAATCGTGGAAGGGCACGCGGCCATAGATGAGGCAGAAAAGGGTCACTCCCAAGGCCCATACATCAATTCCTCCGTCAATCTTTGGCGTGTCTGCATCGGGATCTGTGCGGCAGAGCTCAGGAGCGTAGAAAGCTGGTGTGCCGACTGTCTTGGCTAGCTCTATGGCTTCGTCATCGTCTTGGAACTCTGACTCTGACTGATCGCCGTTGTTGTCCTGGATCTTGGAGCGACCCAGGTACGAGACGCCAAAGTCGGATATCTTGATCCGATGCTCCTTGGTCACAAGCAGGTTGGCAGGCTTGATGTCGCGATGATAGACATTCTGGTAGTGAAGGTACTCCAAGCCCAACACGGTATCCTTGAAGGCTTCCCACGCTGCCTGGGTGGTCATGAGAGGAACATAGTGGAAGTGCTCGGGTACATCGTCGTCATTGCTGGTGAGATGTGACGAACTACTGCCCGCAATGCTTGGTGTGCGCACCCGGACAGATTCGGTGTCATAGGCGCCGTACATGGTTCCCTCGAGGCCGGTCTGATGGGGCTCAGCAGCAGGTGCCGTCGTGCGGATAGCCGTCTCCATGTTGCTGTTACTCTCGTGGCTCCCAGCATCGTGGCGTTCGTGGTGGTGATGACGAGCTGGTAGCCGGTCTTCAGTAGGCCCCGAAGCACGCGAGCTGCGACCGGCCTCAGAGGTGTCGTCGTCCGAGTCGCCACCAAATTCAAAGCTCCACGGCTCGTTGCCAGTAGGGTCACCGCGTCTGCCATGTGCCTCGCGATTCTTTCGGCGTTGTTCTCTGGCCAGCTTCTGGTGGGCAATCCTGATGATGCGCTCGTCTTCCATGGCGGCACTCTCGTTGTCGAAGATGCCCTGGGACTCTCGCTTGAAGCGGCGCCACTCGACCTGGCAGATCTCCCTGGCGCCTTCCGCCCGCCACTTGACCTCGCCCAGCTCGACGTGCTCCAGTACGATGTAGACCTTTTTCTTAGCCGGGTCGTCGATGACTTCGAGCAAGCTCACGATGTTGGGGTGGCGGGCCTTCTTGAGGATGGCAATCTCGCGCTTGATCTTGTCTTCATGGCTGCTGCTCTTGCCGAGGCGGCGGCGCTTGGAGTAGCGGTCGACGATCTTGATGGCGACATAGCCGCCTTTGTTGAGGTCCTTGCCGAGCTTCACCTTGCCGTGCATGCCGCGGCCCAGCTCGTCGACGATCTCGTACTGGTTGACAATCTTACGGCCAGACACAGGATCGGCTTGTACGTCGGCGACGTGGGTCTCCTTGGGCGCCTGCCTGTGGGTGTGGTGCAGCCAGGGGGGCGAGTAGAGGCCGTCGTTGGGCTGCGGCTCCTCGACGGGCTGTGGGCGGCGCCTGCTCGGGTCGAAGAGGCCGGGGCTGCTGACGGGGGAGTTGCCCACAGTCCGCGGGCCCGAGTCCATGATATCATGGTAGTGTTCGCGCGCAGAGCCAAACGTGGAGAGGTTCGAGATGGAGCTGGCGGCGGAGTGGGAGTGGGAGGGGTGTGTGCTATGCGAGCGCACGATGGGCGGGGCATGTGTGGGCGGGTGCTGCTGCAAATGGAGGGCAGCATACGACTGGTTGGGGTAGACGGGCCCATCGCGAGCGTATGCGCGGGGCGGGTCCGTCGATGTTGCGCGCACGGTGCTGCTGCTGGCGGTGGACGCGCTCGAGAGGTGGTCGCGGTGGACGACGGGGCGCTCGAGGTGGTGGACGTGGGCGGTGCTGCCAAAGGAGGGCACGGCGTCGGTACTGGACGAGGGCGAGGGCTCCGTCGAGGCGGGCGTGGAGCGGGGGATGTGCGCGGCATAGAGGCGGCGGGGCTGTGGCGCGAAGAAGTACGACGGCGTCGGCTCTGGCGCGAGGGGCTGCATCTGCGAGAGGAGGCTCGCGGTGACGGCATCGGGCAGCGAGGGCAGCACCTCGGACCGTGGAGTGCTGTCGTCGATGTGGCCCTCCTCAACCTGCTCAGCACTCGGCGGCGGCGCGTGCGAGCCTTCCACCATGTTGCACATCGACGACGCCGAGTCGGCCCTGGTTGGCTGCGATGCGTCTCGCGGGTGCTCTTCCGCTGTCAGGGCGTGCGGCGGCTCCATGGTTCAGCCAGACAGTGTAACCATGCCAGCTCTTAACGGTGCGTGTGTGTGAATGCGGCAGGTGCAGATTGCATGGTGGTCAGGTCTGACGGTGGCACACGGTGACAATGGCGCTGGGTGTGCACGATCGGGCGTGGGACGGGGTGTGGCCGGTGGTGAGTCGAGGTGTGGGTGGAGGAGGAGGTGGAGGTGAAGGACGCCGGCACGCAGGATGAGATGGGGTTCAGCAGATGGTTGAGAGAGCGATCCGGCCGTGTCCTCCCCACCAGGAAGTGATCTTCCAGCGTGTATTTCTGGGTCGGTCTCCAAACCAGCTAAGGACGGGCGCCGAGTATCTTAGTCCTTGGTTGATGAGAGCGGGTGGGGACACACTAAAGTTTAGACAATGACGCAGACAAGACAAGACAGAGAGGCAACAAAGGCGTGAGCAGACGCAGCCGACGGCGACCGACTCACGGAGGGAGCGCAGAGGCTCGCAGCGCCCAAGGCAACCTGAAGGCCGGTCTGAGATCTGTTGAGCCAGCAGCAGAGGAACGGCGGGAATATGACTGCTGTTTCTGTGCCCGCCCTCAACCCTCAACAGACAATCGCGGCCGTGCGCGCGCAATCACTTGCATGGCGCTACTTGTTTCGGGGAAGGCTCCCACCTCAGCTGCAGGGCTAGCATCCATTCCGTGCAAGGTTGCGTTGCTCGACACCTCTCGTGGCGCTCTGACAGGCCGCCGGGAGGGTCGCCCATCTCAGAGCAGTTCTGCTGAGAATCGCCTCTCCCAGCATGCCCAATACTTCTCACTTCACGCTGCCCGGCGCGCTGCATCAGGCCAGCACGGCTGCATTCAGCACCGCGCCGCTAGACGTGAATGAATGGACCGCTGGGACGCCGAGTTCTGCTTCAATTAGGTACATGTATGGAATTATGAGCTGCCGCGATAAGAGAGCAGCAAACTCTCATCTCCCGCACACCCCAGCAACCGAGCATCATCGCACAGCACCCCTCTGCACGCACTCTGGACCCCCTCCCCTCCCCTCTCCAGCCTGAGCCGCTTTCCCCAGATTCGCATCGCCACGAGAAGGATGAGTTGCTTCTTCGCTCCCGCGCACGCTGGCTGCTGCGTCGCAAGATTGCTAGGCGAGCCGACTGCAAGGCCGCTGGCCTGCGAGTCCGCGGCATCGTGAGCCCTGAAAACCTCACGTCTTAGTCACTCCTATCCGACGGCTTCATCCCCAGCACACTCACTATCAGACACCACTCGCTACCCACTGCAGCACGCACGAGATTACTCAATGAAAAGTGCAGCGCGTGCAAATTCTGCAGCGCCGTAACCGACGGGCGGCCGCCTACGGCATCGTGAGAGTTGACACGGACCTCAACACATAGCACAGTGCATGGCGCAGCCCGAGTCTAGGCCACACAGTGACACAGTCTGGCTATCGTGAAGTACCCCTTTAGGCATAGCCAGCGGCTTCAACTTTCTGCGCTGCATCCCAAATCGCCCTGGTGCATGAGGATTCTGACGGCAATGCAGCGCCGCCAAGCCCGGACCGTGCATGCATCGTGAGTTTTGCTGAATCGAACCTCTCGCTGTCCTCGCCCCCGGCCAGATTGCCCAATGCCTGCCACCAGCTCCTCCGAGAGTGCCACGACTACGCGCCGTACTGGTGCTCCACCAACACCTCCGCCGCTCACCAGCTATCGTGACTCTGCACTAGGTGTCTTTGCGCTACTGCTGGCCTTCCGCATCGTGAATGCACTGACGCTGCGCACCTTCTTCCAGCCCGATGAGTACTTCCAGTCGCTCGAGCCTGCATGGCAGCTCGCCTTTGGCGACACCAGCAATGCCTGGATTACTTGGGTAAATGCACTTCCCTTGACGCTCTCCACGTCGATATCGTCGGCTGTTTGTCTCACGATGCGAGCAGGAGTGGAGAACGCAATTGCGGTCCTCCCTGCATCCAGGGCTATTTGCTGCGGTCTATCGAATTGCCGCATATCTGGCAAATCTTTGTGGCTTGACGCTGCCAGCTAGAGCCGAGCTACTTTTGGTTGCGCCGAAGGTTACCCAAGCCGTCTTTGCTGCGTTGCTAGACTGCTACACATGGAAACTCGCGGAAAAAGTCTACGGTCGCGGCAGTCGTACTGCCCTCGCTACGGTGGGTTTCCGTCTGCAATCTCCCATGTCAATTTCTGATCATTTGCCATGCGTCACTTAGCTTGCCTTGTCGATATGCAGCCCGTGGCAGTGGTTCTGCTCGACCCGTACCCTGTCCAATTGCCTTGAAACCACAACCACAACCATCGCCATCTACCATTGGCCTTGGCACTGGCCAGGCACTCAAAGAGGCAGCAGTGCTGGGGCCCAGGTCCAATCGCAGACCACGGACCGATCTCTTGGCTCTCTCGCAGAGTAAGTCGTGCAACTGGAGAACATGGACTCCAAGGTCGCGCCGATATAGGCTCATTTTGATGCAGGTTGCGAGTGTCATTACTGCTGGCAGCATTTGCTTGTGTGCTCAGACCCACCAATACCCTCATTTGGTTGTCCGTGTCTGTTCCAACACTCTGGCAAGCTTCGAGCCGGCTGCGATACGTGTTGGTCCGCGAAATTCTGTTCTGCGGGTAAGCTTCGTGAGGAACGTAGCCGCTGCATGATTTCCTCCTGCCAGCGCGCGGCGTTGTCGACTACTGTACCATGTGGGTCACCAGACATGCCCAGACTGACGATGCCAGGTCTGCAATCATCGCATGTTCCGTCATGTCAGACAGACTTTACTATGGAGTCTGGACCCTGCCGCCGTTGCGATTCCTCTACTTCAACATTGCCCAATCGCTAGCCGTATTCTACGGCCGGAATCGTGCAGACTACTACATCACCGAGGGGCTGCCCTTGCTCCTCACGACGGCCTTGCCGTTCGCTGTAATTGGGCTACTACGAGCACCGAGAAGCAAGAGAGTGCCACATTCGCCCATTACAGGTAACAGGAGTATGAGGTCGCCGCCACCGCAGACGGTTGACGATCCGATATCACTTAGAATACTGTCTCGGCTCGCATGGGCGTCCGTTGTTGCGACATCCGTGTTGAGCATGATTGCCCACAAGGAAGTTCGCTTCTTGTACCCGCTGCTGCCATTCCTTCACGTTCTTGCTGCCGGTCCGTTGAGCGTCTTTCTGCCAGCCAATGGGCCTTTGATGCGCAAAACGCTTGTTGGCCTCCTTCTACTGACGAACGTCTTGATAGGTGGCTATATATCGACGGTCCATCAGCGGGGTGTCATTGACGTACTAACTCACATCCGCCACAAGCATGAAGTCCGCAATGACCTGTCGCAGCACAGCATGCTTCCACATGGCATAACGAACACTACAGTCGGCTTCCTTATGCCCTGCCACTCGACCCCCTGGCGCTCCCACCTCATCTACCCAACCCTGTCTGCGTGGGCTCTGACTTGCGAACCGCCGGTCAACGTCCCTCTCTCAGAACGCTCCACCTACCTCGACGAAGCAGACGAGTTCTACATCAAGTCCGGGCCAGCCACGTGGCTGCGTGGTAACATGGAGTCGCTCGAGACCATCAAGTCTGGCGGCTCGAGATCTGGGCGCCACTGGATGCGCCAGGACCCCAAGTTCAAGGCTAAGTACAGGCGCGAGTGGCCGCAGAACTTGGTGTTCTTCGAACAGCTGGAGAGCGCGATGCGGGAGGTACTTGGTGAGACGAGATATAAGGAGTGTTGGAGGGGGTTTAACAGCCATTTTCATGATGATTGGAGGAGGGTGGGAGACGTTGTTGTTTGGTGCTTGGATGGGACGTAATCAAATGTCAGGAGGTTATTGCAATCACACTGGGTGCACATATTTACCAATCATATGTCGTTAGCTACTTCTTGTAAATCGCACAGTGTTTCCGAAGGCACAATATTCTGCTCAGTAATATACAAGCCTAGAGCCAGGAAGTAGGCAGCTGTTCTGAGTGGTGAAACTTGCACAGAGTAACAGAAATAGCGCTCATATGAGGCCGCTACTAGGCCTTCACTACTTGGATACTGAAAAAGTGCACGTAAAATATTCCTGGACATGGATATGTACATATTGTGGAGAGCGCTTGCAGTGTGAAAGGTGTTGTCACGTGATAAGGCCGCTGAACGACGCACGGGCCCTGCGCTAACCCACGCGAACCATGCCCAGCACGGTTGTTTGATAAACAAACACCGGGGAGCAACACTAACACTCAGCGTCGACATCCACACCGGCTCGCTGTTCTACATTTTGGACGACAACATTAATATCTGGGTAAGCTGACGGGCTCAATCTCTGATTAATTTGCTTGAACATCGACAATGCGCCTCACTCGCGCCGCGCAACGCGCTCAGCAGGACGATGAGCCAACCATCGACACGACCGAGATCAAGGATCGAGCGCCCTTGAACGAGATCTCGACCAACGCATCGCCTGAGCAGGTTGCACCGGACGAGACAGCTGCTAAGAAGACGCCTGCGCGCACCAAAAGCAAGAAGGGCGGCAAGAAGGGTGCGAAGGGAAAGAAGACCAAGTCTGTAGAGGTCGAGGACGAGCAGGCGCCGGCAGTACCCGAGGACGAGCCAGAGGCTACACCAACGCCTACCGAGGTTGAGGCAGAGGAGAATGTCGCTCAAGAGGCAACGGAAGGTAAGCTCAGCTGTGCCTCTGGACTGATAGCAGTCACTGATGGTTTAAAGATGCATCTTCAGTACCAGCCACGGACGGCAGCCCCGCAAGCCCGCAGCCAAAGGTAGCTCGACTCACACGACGCCAATTGGCGAAGCAAGAGGAGGAGCTCCGAGAATCACAACGTACGCAGTCTCCGCCACGGCAGTCGGAGTCCACAAGTGTGACAGAAGGCGTCGCACAACCCACATCCGATCAAGCGCAAGGAGAGACGATCGCAGAGCGGGATGTGGAAGGCACAGAAGTCGTCACCGCCAAAGACACGCCGTTAAAGGTCGCGGAAGATACAGTTTCGGAAGTCACGACCACACCAGAGGCCACTGTGCAGCAAGACCCTGATGTCGACAACGCAACAACAGAAGAGACAAATGCGGGCGCACAGGAGACCCAACCTGCCACTGCTGATGTAGTACAAGAAGCGTCTGATTCAGTTGGGGCCATGGACCTTGAAGCAGAGGCAATCGCCCCCTCAGTCCAGGTAACCTCAGAGCCAGAGCCAAAGACGCTGGCGGCCGAAAGACCGTCTGACGCCGCATCCACACCAGCCTTGAGTCGCACACCAAGCAGACGCACTTCTCGCAGCCCTTCCAAGTCACCCATGCGCATCGAGGAGTCCATTGAAGCTCTCGATGCCCTCGAGGAGGCTCTTGAGGATGTTGGCAAAGCTGTATCACATTTCGATAACTCGCGTGAGGAGAGGTCGCCGCGCAAGAAGGCCGCTGTAAAGGCTCCTAGTACGCCAAATGCACGCACAAAGACACCAAGAAAGACACCCGTTGCGACACGAATCTCGAAAGCTCCGAGCGCCGCGCCCAAGAGCATCAAGCCCCCAACCAGTTCGCTGGCCCGCGCTTCAAGTGTTCGCGCTCCACCTGCGAAAGAAGCCAGGAAAGGCTCAACAGACACTGTGGATTACCTGGCCTCTAAGCGTCGGCCAGTTAGTGTGAATTTCCCCACGCCCCCACCGCCTCCGAAAGGAAGGGCACCAACGAAGGCTACATTTCAACTCTCAAGCGATGCAGTAGCTACGAAGCTGAAGGCGCAGAAAGAAGAACGACAGAAGCGTGAAGCCGAGCGAGAAGCTGAGGGTCTGCCTGTAAAACAGAGACCAATCAGCATGCCACCAGTCGCGAAATCGACAAAGGCACCCACTAAAGCAACGTTCGTGCTTCCTGGCGAGGCGATTGCGGCGAAGCTCAAGGCACAGAAAGAGGAGCGGCAGAAAAGGGAGGCAGAAAGTGCTCAGACAGACCAGCCAAAAGCTCGACCTGTTTCCATTAGCATGCCGCCGCCGACTGTCAAATCGTCCAAGCCGCCCACCAAGGCGACATTCGTGCTTCCCGGTGAGGCAGTCGCAGCGAAGCTTAAGGCGCAACGAGAGGAGCGCCAGAAACGCGAGGAGGAAGCAGAAGCTGCAAAGAAAGCCGCAGCTGCAGCAAAACCACGAGGTGCAGTTCGAAAATCAGTCGCACTGCCAACTCGTGCTCAGCCGGGTGTCTCAACCCCACTCCCATCCAAGACCGAAACCCCAGCACCCACCGCCATGCGCTCGACCTCGCTCGCCAGCAAGCGAACGAGCATACAGCCCATGCGAACCACATCCGGCTCAACCACCGCATCAAAGCGCGAGAGCATCATCGTTGCCAAAGCTAGCGTCACCCCAGTCGACGCAGTGCAGCAGAAGATGAAGGGCCGCGAAGTCTTCAACCGCGACAAGATGGAGAAAGAGTCCAAGGAGAAGGAGAAGAAAGATAAAGAGGACGCGGCGAAGCAGGCGCGAGCACAGGCAGCTGAGAGAGGCAGGATTGCGTCGAGGGAGTGGGCGGAGAAGCAGAGGAGGAAGATGGCTGAGAGAGCGGAAGCGGCGTAGGCTGAAACTGTCTTGGAAGCTTCGACTGCTTTTGTGTATCGGCGTTTTGCCATTTGAGTATGCTGTGGGTGTTTCTTGGGAGTTTTCCGGCGTTCTGGTGGGAGGGGAATATCCAGTCAATGTTAGCTATGGCGCTGGACTTGTCACTCTTTGTTAGCAGCTCAGCGTTAATTTTATCAGGTTCTTGATTAAAGTCAGACATTGTGTGATGCCATTAGGTAGACCTGCACACAAAGGCAATCGTCCCTCCTGCGTCAACCTTGAGGAAGTACTGAACGCGAGAGTAGGTGAGCCATAACACAGGAACCTCCTCATACAATGGCCAACGTGTGTACACCTCCTGGAACCAATGTTGATCCAAGACTTTTACGTAGCCAGCGGTGCTTGTCAGATTGCGTGACGGGGTGAGGGCATTTCACAAGCTCTACCCATCAGTATGAGGTGATCAGACTTGCAAGCGAACGTGGAAATGTGCGAAGACGCTGGAGTCTGGAGACTAGTGTCGCTGGAGGAAATACATCATGATGTTTACATGATCTGGTACGTACAGGTGGAGATACGGATTCGTAGTTAACCAGCACCACTTGAGACCTCCATAACACGTGCCGATCAGCCTAGCGCACGATGCTACTGTAAGGGGCAGTTGCCGCCGCAAGAAGAAGGAAACCCTTGACCTCATTTTGTCGATGGAACGCCATGATCGATGCCACCTAGATCTGTGACCGATACAGATAAGCGATGCTCAGGTGGCCCTCACCTAGGAAGCGATGTTGATGGCGTGCAAGCAGGCTCGGCCCGGCTGGATTGTCCTGCCAATGAA
>Ga0265780_10000756_pt1 | contig 48661 bp, 52 predicted proteins | sample P1T30metagenome_FD_192432 | JGI IMG/M metagenome (GOLD analysis project Ga0265780, IMG submission 192432) | Plant litter microbial communities from East Loma Ridge, Irvine, California - P1 T30 | ecosystem: Environmental > Terrestrial > Plant litter > Unclassified | place: USA: California... | reverse complement strand
GGGGGGGGGGGCAGTTTGGTGGGGATGGTGGTGTTGTGAGGGTGAGTGTGAAGGGGTGGGGTGAGTGTATATATAGCGGTATAGTGGGGTGTGAGATGTGGTTTGAATCTGGAACAGATCGGGTATGGGTATCATATGAGTAATGTGAAATGTAGAATGACCCCTGAGTACTTGTAACTTGGCCATCGCCATGCATAATACCAACTCTGCCGGGTACACACCACCGCGTGACTCGTCGACTTGAACACCATCCACCGCTCTTCGTACAACAATCTTGACTTACATATTTTCCACAGCGACACAGTCACGTAAAAAATCCATCAAACCCACCACCACCACCCACTGCATCAAACTCAAACCCACCCTCCATCATCCCATCCCAATCCTCCATAAAGTCCCCCGACATCCCAAAGTGAAAATCCCCAGCCCCACCCTCCACTCCATTCCCACCTTCCTCCTGCCCCGCAACCTTCTCCAACATAGGCACGCACATCTCGACCGCACATTCCGCAGCCCTACCAAGCACTTCCGTCATCGCATCTCTATCTAAACTTCGCCGTATGCCCTCGATATGCGCCTCAATAACGCGCAGTAGTAAAAAGCCCTTAATACCCGTTTCGCCCGCTTCAATCGTACGCAGCACCATGGCTGCTGCGTCGCGGGGTATATGGATGAGATCAGGTCTAGGTACGCTGTCTTCGTCCTGGATCTGTGCGCGCAGTTCGACGGCGAGGAAGGACGAAGCGTGGAAGGCGAAGGCGCGGAAGAATCCTGCGCCGCAGATGCATGCGCGGGACATGTCGTGTTGGGTGGGGAGACTGGCTGCTAGGTTCCATATTCGGAGGGAGGTGTCGAGGACGGTTTTGCGGGAGAAGGCGTAGATGGGGGCGTGCAGGGAGGCGTTGAAGTAGGGGATGTGGAGGGAGGAGATGTAGCGCTGCATTATGAAGTCTATGGCGTCGAGGGCGAAGGGTGGTGGAATTGGGGAGTTTGACGTGAAGACTTGTAATGTGCGGCGGAGTGTCTTTTGAGAAGCGCGCATCTCGGCATCGACGCGGAGGGTTTCTTCGTATGTTCCTGTGGTGGCTAGGTCGTTGAGGAACTTGATCACGGCAAGACGTGCGGGTAGGGTCTTGCGGAGCGCGATAGCAAGCGATGTCTGTGTGAAGGTGTGGTCGGGCCTGACGCTAGCTTCAGAAGTAATGAGCTGCTCATCGTTGAAATTGCCTGGTGCTTCCGTGTTGAAATCGTCGAGCGAGATCAGACAAGGCCCGCCTGAGATGAGGCTAAACTGCAAATTCAGCTCCAGGATCGTGTTCCACAGTCGACGCCGCATCTCGGACTCAAGAAGGTTCATGCGAGGTAGAGTAGCTGGACTCTTGTGTAAGCCCACATACACCGCCTCACGCAGCAACGAGCCCGCTGATATCCAGACCAGCTCGGAGCCAACATCTACCATCTCTCTAGCCAGAAGGAGGAGGATGCTAGTCTGAAGAGACTGAAGGCCCAGCCGAGACTTGCGATCTGGTGAATACAGCCACGTCTGAGCTTCGTAGATCCAGCGGGTCGCGTCAGCTCGCATCGAACAATTCTCGTCATAGAAAATCGCGCCGATGGCCAGGACTAGTTTTAGTTGCATGATAAACGGGGTTTTGGGCTCGGCACCACTCGTCCACAACGCGTCGTATTCTCGTCGGAAGGTTGGCACATGTAGAACGCGATACAGTGTTTCCATGGTGCGAAGATAATGTTCCACCAGCTCGTCGCACACGTTCTTCGATGGTAAGCTGTTCGATGGCGGCGTGGGCCACTCAGGTGTGCGCTGAGATTTGATGACCCGCGCAAGCATTTTCGCTCGCTGCATTCCGGCTGGCATGCTTGACTTGAACGCACCACCTTTGAAGACCGGTTCGAGCATCTCAATCAGGTCGCGGAAGATCACAAAGCCGTTCATCCAGTGACTTTGGCCGAACACTCGGTTTTTGTGTGAAATGCCTCGCGGAATCGTTTGTCCCTGGCCGAAAGAGCGACTATCTTGCAGGACATCAACTGGCCCTGATAAAGCGCTTGTGACGTGGAATGAGTGCGTTGAAGCTGGGCTAGGAGCTGCCGTAGCTGTACTGGTGCTTGACAGTCGGCTTTGCAATTCTGCGACTTTTCTCCTCATGGCTTCTAGTTCGTAAGAGACGCTGCTGGTGGTCGATGATGGAGTGGGAGGCAGTACAGATATCGAGGATGTATTGTCTGAACTCACAGTTAGCTCTTCCGTTTAACATTCCCTGAAGTGCGATACCGTCACGGACAAAGACTAAAGACTTACACATATTGAAAGCTGGACCTGGCACTTGCTGCCGTGGTTGCAATTGAGCATGGCCAGGCTGCACATATCCTGGCTCAGGCGAACCTGTGTCATAGATACAGGCTTCGTTCGGATTTCGAGATCTGACACAGTTGCTACAAGGCGTTTCGCGATCACAGCGGACCTTGCGTTTGCGACACAGAGTGCAGGAGCTGCGATGTATCAGCTCAGCTCAGTGTAGCTTGTGAAAGCGATATCCGGATAAATTTGCAGTACTTTTAGGTGGTGGTGGAATTGTTCTAGAAACGTAACGTCTCGAGACGGCGATATCGCCGGAACTTTGCCCATGCAACAGGCCGCCAGAACGGGAGGACTCAACTCACATAGCAATCCGTTTGCGCTTTCTCTGTAGCTCAGCCATAGTGACAAGAGAGAAGGACCTGAGGAGAGATGAAAAGGTTGCGAGTGGTGATAAGCAAGGAGAGAGTACGTGGCGGGGACGCGGGGACGCGGAGTCGGTCTCCGGATATACGGCTCGGCGTCGGTGCTGCGAGGCGCCAAAACCACCTTGCCGTATCCCCTTTCTTAGGAGTCTCGGACTTATCCACCAATCATAGCAGGACCGATGCTCGTTATATCCGAACCTCATCTCGATTGCAATGACAACATAAGTCTCGGAGGTGTTGTATATAATGAACCTGTAGAGACATCAATATACTGCTCACCAACTTCATCTTTGAGTCAGATCTGTACCGCAGCAGCTCCAGCCATTGCAACAACAATCAATCACCATGTCAGCTTCAACTTCTCCAACACACCGGTCCTCCTCACCAAGCCTCGAGAAACCTCCCCCGTCCGACACAGACGTCGAGGCCCCATCCACCAATTCACCCGACGACATCACCCAGCTTGGACCAGCTCCCGATGGCGGCTCACGCGCCTGGCTGAACGCCTTTGCGGGCTTCTGCATCTTCTTCGGCTGCCTGGGCTTCACCAGCTGCTTCGGCGTGCTACAGGAGTACTATGGTACTCATCAGCTGCGTGACCGTACCCCTGATGAGATCGCTTGGATAGGCTCGCTTTCGAGCTTCATCCAATTCTCTGGCGGCGCAATTGGTGGACCGATGTTTGATCGATATGGTGCATGGGTAAGTCATACTCTCACAAAGCTACCCTGGCTCAACTGGGTTAATCTATTGTGACTGTAGATCGTCAAGCCAGCGACGCTCTTGTATGTCTTCGGCATCATGATGACCAGTCTTTGCACTGACTACGTAAGTCAGCCACTCTAAAGGTACACAGCCGTTTATACTGACATTGACCGCGCAGTACCAATTTATGCTCGCCCAAGGCGTACTCATGGGCTCAGCCGTCGCCTTCCTACAATTTCCCGCCTTCGCAATCGTAGCGCAATACTTCGACAAAAAGCGCGCCGCCGCAATGGGCGTCGTCGCTTCCGGCTCATCGATCGGCGGCGTCATATTCCCCATCGTGCTATCGAAGCTACTCAACGGGTCCAACATTGGCTTTGGATGGTCGATGCGCATTGTGGGATTCATCATCCTGCCGTTCATGCTGCTGGCCTGCTTCATCTTTTCGCCGCGCGTTCCGCCTCGCAAAACGATGTTCTTTGTCGCGGCTGCGTGGAAGGACAAGAAGTATGTCATGCTAATCGTGGCGCTGTTTTTCATGATGATGGGCATGTGGACGCCGGTCTTTTATATCCCAACGTATGCGGTTTCGCGGGGCATGAGTGCAACACTGGCTGCGTATCTGCTAGCTATCATCAACGCTTCGTCGACATTTGGGCGCATCATTCCTGGTTTCCTGGCTGATAAGCTCGGTCGTATCAACACTTATGCGTTCGCTGGTGTCGGGACGGGCATCATGGTCTTCTGTATCAACAGCCCCACGACGAACGCTGGCCTCATCGTCTACTCCGTCTTCTTCGGCTTTATCTCCGGCACGATTATCTCGTCTGCTTCGGCGGCGATCTCGCTCTGCACGCCAGATCCGAGGGACTTGGGAAAGTACATGGGCATGGGCATGGGGCTGGCGTCTATCGCTGTCCTCGTTGGTCCTCCAGTGAATGGAGCGCTGATTGCTAGGTATGGCGGCTTCGAGCAGGTGTGCATATTCAGCGGTGTTATGAGCTTATTGGGCGGGCTTACTGCACTGGCGAGTAAGGTCGTGACGAAGGAAGGCATACTTGGCAAGGTGTGAGGGGATGTTTGCGAAACTTGGCGGTCGCCTCTTCGAACGCATACCTGTGAATTTTAGTATGGATCATTTGGGGTTTTAGAACAGTGGTAATGAGTTCTGGAGTTACGGAAGTGGATTGTACGTTTCCGTAGACTTAGAGAGCTGCGTTGTAGGAATGACGCTGTCTAGTCGTGTGTAAACTCCTTATTGGTTGCGTCCTCCCAAGCAAATAGTGATTTCGATTGCCGGTAGAACCAAGTGCCTATTGACAATCTTCCCCAGGGAAACTCTTCAGTTGATTCTGTGCCGTCGTAGTCCATTGAACGTGTGTTCTCTCATCGCGTGCTTTGCGAATTACTCACGCCAGAGGGTGCGCGGATCTTCATCGATGCTCAAAAGAGCAGTATCTTGCTCAGCAGGTCTACGTCTTCTTGGCTGAATTCATCGTCCGAGTCTGCACCATTTTGCGCAACATAGGAATGCCAAGATGGTTCGGAAGGTTCGGAGTCCAAGTCATTGACGTAGACGAGGTCCAACAATTCACTGAGCTTTATGTTGTCGCCCATGTCAAGATGGTAAGCTAGATGTTTGTTAGAGCAGATGATCAAGTTCTGGGGCTGTCCGCTTCTCGCTCTTCCGACTTACTAGCATGTTCGAGCCAAACGCCTACTTTCATCGCTACCTCTTCCTCTGGCTCCTCCCACAAGAAGTTGAGGTTCTGCCACTCGTATTCGGGACAATTGCTTCCAACATCGATCTCTGCCTGGAATTGGAGACCTGTTGCTTTGAAGCGATGAAGTAGCGGCACTAGGAACGTCAGGCAGTGAGCCAGGTGCAGCAGTCTACGCATTTGGCTGACAGGGTATGTTCTTCCGCGGGCATAGATCTTAACTTATATGTGTGCAGCAGTACGCTATCTCATCCCCAAGAGTGCTGTAATGCAACGTGTGTCCTCCAGAAAGTGTTCCCGCGAGTTTGAACTTGCGAGTGTGGATGAAGACAGGTCGAAGTTGACACTCACGATACGAAGGTGATCCGCTGGAATGACGCCATTTCCCCAAATGTCGGTAGTGAGATACTGCGGTATGACTTCGTAGGCGAGTCTATAGAAGGAGTATTGACTGTTTTCGTAGTGGATCTCCGTGCACTCCCGTGCAAAGTCCGAGCCTAAGAATTCAGCGAACAGCCAGTGCTCTTTAGTGTCGGAAAGCTTCCAAGGTGTGATCTTGGGAACTTCGATGATGATACCACGAGTGACAACCAGGAGAGTGTAGACCATATCTCGGATCTCGCGAGGCATAGCAGCATGGAACGCCACTGCAAATTTGCGACACTCTTGCTTCGCAAATGCCACCAGTGTTTTGCCGACAGCGGCGGCGCGCATGTTCATTGCACTACTGAAAGTTAGCTTAAGTTTCGCCGCCTAAGCTTTCATTACCGGGTCGTACTGCTTCTGGTTCTTAACTTCCGCCTCAAGCTGTTCGAGCTTCTTCGAGTCGCGGTCGAAAGCCTCGCGTTCCTCCCAAGCACAGTTGCGTCATAGTTGATAGGGTAGTACTGATCAATACATCTACTCATCAATTAGCAGCTGCCAGAAAGAGAATTCAGTAGTCAACGTACCCGCGCATGCGCTTGTAGTCGCCTTAATCGGTCTCCGGGTCGCGTTCTCGCTTCATGGTCGTGACCATTGTTGCATGCGTGCTGGGCCCTTAGCGATATGAGGTGGCGAAGAGTGCTTGAGGTGAGTAGAGATCAGGCGGGGCTCGAGCGGTACATGAAGTGATGAAAGTGTTGCTGCGCGTTAAGTCGGGCCGCACGGACCGTGTACCTTTACTACAGATCCGCATTCTCCGCGACTTGCTGGTTGTCAGACCCATTCTACTGTGGTCCTGCTTGACAGAAACCTGAAAATCATATCATCGCGGCCACCTGAGGAAAACTGTTAGGAGACAGAGGGGATTAGAATGATCAAGGTCAACTTCATTAAGTACGGAGAATGGACGAGCAGAGAATGTGTACTTTAGACCAGAAACAGAAAGAAACTCCACGCATATATCTAAGTAAATTGCTTTTCATCCACCAATACATCCATCTCCTGGGAGCATGTGAATTGCAATATCGCACCCCAAAACATCGCATATGCCCAAATTGAGTCTCCCTTTGTCCAGTGTCGTTGGTCGAAAAGGGCCAGGTCTCAGAGTCCACCGTAGTGCTAAGCTACTCATCAGAAGCGTTTTTCTTTATCCCGACTTAGGTACATTGTCTGGGCTCAACAACATAGTGTTGGGGACAAAGCGATCGCCGTTGTCGGCGAAGTTGAGGACATCAATATCAACATGATTGAAGTCAATGTCCTTGTCCTCCGAAGCGTAATCTGTTGCATTGTTAGCAGCTATTATCGAATCCGCCTGACGATGAACTTGTCAACAGTTTGACCCCATTCGTCGACCTTCTTGGTCAACTTCTGCGAGGTCATGTCCCAGAGAAATGTGATGTCGCGCCGCTTCTGCGGCTTCTCCAACTTGAAAGTGGTCACCAACACTCTACACTTGAGTCCCTTATCCTTGTATCGGTAGACAAGCGGCAGCAGCATATCAAGATGCAGAACCAGTGCATACAGCCGGCGAAACGGTGGCTCGCGGCACATGCCGATGACCAAGTCCACCTGGGTAGATCCCGCCTGCTTCAGGTGCATCAGAGACTCTAGCTCGTGGATGTACTCGCCACTATTCGCATCCGAGGCTTTGAGTGGGTAGTATCCATCGGCCATCTGGGTGAACATGACTTCGCAAGACCGCATGTGCTCCAAAGGGATGACGCCATATTCGAAGCTATCGGTGCTGAGCAGCTTGCGGACGTTGAGGATATCGACTAGCTCGAAGTAAAGGCTCGCCTTCTCATAGCAGATCTCAACGCACTCGCGGGCGAAGTCAGGGCCCACGACCTTGGGGAAAAGCCAGTGGATGTCGGCGATGGAGTGAGGCAGCTTGGAGAGCGCGATCAATCCAGTCTCAAGCACTTCCGCCATCGAAGGATAGAGGAGCTCGTAGACGTGGTTACGGATCTCTCGGGGTACGGCGGCATGGAATGTTACGGCGATGTCGTGAACTTTAGGTCGCACCAGCTCTCTGGCCTTTCTGATCTCAGCTGCGCGAGCACGCTGGGCCCTAGTCAGGTTAGCATAAATTGAATCAATGACGTTAATCACATATCTACCTTTCCTTGGTTTCTCTCTCATAATCGCGCAACCTCCTAAGGTCCTCCGCATCGCTTTGTCGCTTTCGTACACTTGCGGTCGGCCTTCCTAGCATCTGTTCCATGTGTGTTGATTGAAATTGCTTAGTGGAGATGTTGGTAGATGCTGTCGGGATGTAGCGGGAGAGTTAAAAAGTTCAAGGTAGAGATGATGTGGGTCTTAAAATGTTGAATAAGTACAATCCGCTCTCGGCCGGCATCGATCCAAGGTGAAATACAATGCTGCCTGAGATGAGGCTTCCGCACTTGATAAGCCACGCTCGAGTGAGAGAAAGCGAAGCTGACTTGACAGCTAGGCAGATATCAATGCCTTCATTCATGATGACCGGAAGCCGAGAGAAGGAAAAGGAAGAAGGGAGATGAAAAGAGTACTATGTAATAACTTTGCTCAGGACCTCTAGACGTATGCTGAAGATGGCACGAGCCAAAAGCTCATGCCAAATGACATAGTCTTACAGTAGAATATTCATAGCCCAAAACCAATGTTTCGAATGACCAAACCATGCTGTGAACGGTGCTCCTCACCCCGCGTCCATCAACGATGCCTTGAGCGCTTAGCAGTCGCCTCTCTCGATAAGACGGAGTTCCCTGTACTCAGTAGAGTTGCTTTTGTAGTATCCTGACGTGTGAGTTAGTACAATGCCTGAATTCTCTGCCACGTCCAACTCACTATCTGTCTGTCTTCATAGGATATTCTTCTTCAGCAAGATCCCAGAGGGAATGTCCCACAAGCAGGTTATGTCCCGCCACTCCGGTCGTGGTGTCTTCTCACTATAAGCCACGTAGACTTCAAAGGCACGATTATAGTCTTTGTAACTTAGTAGCAGGGGAATCATGAAGTACAAGTAACATTGCAGGAAAATCAGCCTTCTTGCTAGTCTTTACGCACACATGTCGATCTTGAGTTCGACAAGAGCCGACGCTTGCTGTAGTGCCTGGAAGCCGTCAAGTCCAGTGACACATTCCTTTATTATCTCAGCGGTGTCAGGAGCCTGCTCGAAGACGTGTTGACCATCTTCGTCTTCTGTCAGATTGACTTGACAGAAGCACAGATGGTTAGCGGGAACGATATTGTGGTGAAATAGGTCGGTCCTAAGTGCGTCTGGAATGCTAGCGATGCCCTCGTCCTCGAAGATGAATGTCTCCGTGTGGTGCTGGCGACTGTTGATTACCTAAGTAGCGTAACGCCTAATCACGTGCCAACTGTTGCGAGCGCAAACAGCTCAAGCTTAGCGAGGTGGGCGTGAGAGACTGAACTGAGTTGAAACCGTGTCTACCACGGCCCTTGTAGCTGATACCAGGTTGTTGTGGACGTGCAAGTTGAGATACAAAGTGCAAGATCCGCTTCAAAAGGGCGCTGCATTCAGATTGAGTGTTTCAGACACTCCGACGAGTACACATCTAGATCTATTAGCCAGATGTCAACTCTGTCACGTGTTCGTACCTTGATATGTTCCGCCTAAAATTGTACACAAATGTTGGATTGGCGAACCACAGTGCCAATTTCCAACATCAATGGGCAGTTTAGTAAGGAAGGGGACGCATCCTCAACACGAGATTTGGAAGTTAGAAGGAAATGTAGTAAGTGTAAACACGTTATTAATAAGGTTGGATTCGTGCCTGTACTCCGTTGCCAGGCTAGCCAACTGACAAGCTGACTGGAATACCAAAATGAAAATGATGCCCCAGCTAAACGCCGTTCATACTTCACGTATAACACTTAGGCACTAGTGTCGTCCCTCGGGCCCATGATGCTGCAACCTTCCGTGATCCTCTCTCAATGTGCTTGTCCCGCGAGAGCCCCAATCATCGTCCGATTTGCCCATGCCGTTGCTTCTAGGCGGGAATCGGCTCGTAAGTGTTGTGAGCCGCGCGGTTGGAGAAGAGGTAGTAGATAAGCATGCCGACAACTGGGAAGAGGAAGACAACGAGAGCCCAGATGACCTTGTTGCCTACGGTGCGGTTGCTCTTGAAGATCTCAACTGTGGGACAAACTCGTCAGCATATGCCTCACAAACAAAGCGTCTTCCTCCACCCTCAGAAACACAAGGCGTAGAATAAAGGTAGGAAGAGATAGATGAGGATGGCTTACTCCAAGCAATGATATCAAGCACCAAGACGATGAATCCAACGATACCGCCACCGGTACCCGCTTGCCATGGCTTCGCGGACTGCGAGGTGATGGGCGCGGCCTCGGCGAGCATAAACATGCTCAGCTGGAGGAGAGCGGCGAGAACGTAGTTGAACATTGTGATGTTTTGTTTCGTGGGTGTTTTGGAATGAAGATGAAAGGCTTGTATATCTTGGTGAAGAGGCTGCGATTGTTGTGGTGTTGATGACTGGTGCCTTGATGAGCGCGAGCGGGGCGCAGTTGTTTGGGCCAGCGCTTTGGCCACGATATACGTCATTGAAGGGTCACGCGACCTTTTCGTGGTTGCCTTGTCCGCATCCTTCAAAATCCTTCGCAGTCTCATCAAATGCCCGACAAAAATGAAAATGAAAATGAAAGACCATAACAACTTTCAGCGAAGCATCTGCCTGTGTTGCTCAAATCGCAGCGACGTGTAGGGCTGTTGAATGTCGCGTCATCGAGTCAAAGTTTGGTTGAAGACGCGCGGAAGCTGCACCGGAGACACACTAAGTGAGAGAACCAGTTCTTGAGGCAAAATTGCGCAACCACGGTCATATGAGTGCCTTCGCATCCAGAGATCTATGGCCACGATCAAGAGCTGGTCACGAAGGGTGCCATCTGAGGAAGAAGAAGACAACCTTCGATATCCGGTTATGTATCTTGTACGACACCAACAAACGATCTCCAAGAATTCCAGATGGACGACGGAAGAGAAATGCTTCAAGCTTCAGCAGGCGAAAAGATACGTTCTCGATCGTAGATCCACAGCCAGCTTGCTCGCAAAGGAGGGATAATAATGTCTGGACATCTACCGGTGGCCCGTACGATACAAGACAGAACACTCTTCTCGCAATGAAGCGACACCAGCGAACCATGAGACTTTGAGATGCTCGACCGTGCATGCACGAGTGGTTGAGAAGAGGGATGTATAGTCACGAACAAGACTCGGACAGGCAACAGCCAAAAGCTTTTGATGGAGACTTGACGTGAGCGTCAAAAGAGGAGACACGAACACGTAACATTGAAGCATGCGCTCTCGCTGTAGTCAGCTCCCTCTCACCAGCGATGCTTCACACCTTTGCTAATCAGGACGACGACGTCAAGTTTTAGGGAGTCGTGTACCTTGATGGTTCTACCATCGTCGATGGCATGGATCTGGGTCAAGTTTGTAAGTTGTACCTCGTCACACTGAGCTGTTGACATTCAGTCAACAAAACCGATCTCTACTGAGTCCGCGGCACAAGACCCACCAATATGAGGGGTACTCCTCCGCGTTGTCATTCCACTACCATGCAGTCGATCACCGATGTCTGCAAGCTTTTGGCATTTGCTTCCTGCACCAACTTCGGGCCCACACTTGGCACGCCGAAGCTTTTCTCGCGATCCGCCATCCGGACATTCGGATCACACCCCATCAATACTCACAACATATATGCGTCTCTATCGTGCGGAAGACTATGCCGACGCATCTCGTTCCGTTGTCTGGGCATCATCGTTTACTGGGTGTCTCAAGCCGTACATTACGCGCCTTTCTCCCGACGTGAACAAGTCCGAATAAGGTCGCAAGTCAACTCTTCCTGTCTCGGTCATACGGCTGACACTTTCGATCCGCGGAACACATGTATACCTTTGTAAGCTAGCTTTCTCGTGTTAACTTTCTCCAAACTTTTGAACGCGAACTGTGATGATGAGGACATACACCAGCACGAAAGGAAGCCAATCATTTGCAACTACCTCAGCACACATTCAGCCATCAGCCACTCAAGCGCATTGTCATAGGTGATCGTCATCGAGGACTTATTTCTGGACCACCAGATCAAGATTGAGTTGCTTGTTGTAGCGCTGGCGTTGGTCAAGCCAAGCACTCCGTTGCATAGTTCCTGGACTGCCAAGACGATCTACCCGGATTAGCGGGAGAACGTGTAAGTCATCCAGGTTACTGGTTTGTCCAATTCCAAGACCATTAGCATGACCGTGAACTGTCCTGCTTTTGGGAATTATACCCGTCCATTGGAGATGGCAGTGGGCAGGCGCTGCAACGAAGTTCTTGCAAAGAGACTACATGAGCCAAAAAGCCGTCCATGATTCGACTCTCGACGATCATCGAGTGGCGAGCAAATCACGTGTGTTTTTACACGAGCGAATAGCTGCTACTGCCCACATGTTGATAGCAGCCCTGCGAATCAACCTTTGCGGCCTCAGAACAACGCGGTACACCTTCCTCGACGTCCTGTCTCCTCTCCGGAGAAATAATCATGCCGAGCTATTCTATGTGTCACTTCCGCTGCCCTAATGACATGTCGCCAAGACGCCTTCCCCGCATCTCATCAACATCGCGGCTGGTGGAGTCATCCGCAACCTCTCGAGGCTCTCCGACCATGACCTGGCTTCACGTTAATCGTTAGCATCAACGCTTCTTCTGCTTCCAATAATGATCACCTTGGCACTTGCGCTTGCAACTCAAGGTTTCACAACATCGCGATGGCTGGCTGCCGATAGAACCAGGTCGACACGAGAAGCCAAGACTACTACAACAACGTGGATCTCAACGGCAGCGACAGGATCCGTCACTACAGTTCGCAACAACCTACTAATGGATAGTTCGGAAGCGCTCCCGGGGCCTGAAGATCTCTGGGCAATACATTGCTGCATGCGCTTGAGAGCGCCAGCCCTAGAGCTCAACACTATGTTCTGTACTTCACGGTATGCTGTAAATGTCGGGATGCGACCATGACGTTAAACACGGGCGTAGCCTTCCCCACAATACTAAGTTGCCATCTCAACGATGGCAAAGGCTCCAGTACAGTATAGATTTGCTCGATACTAAGCCTCTAGGACCACCCTAATCGACGGCATCAATAATGCCAGATGTAACAGCGCATCGGCTCAGAAATATGGAGTTCCTCACGGGCAATTCGGCAACAAGCTTACGAAGGGCGTCAGTATATAATGTGGAAGAGACTGCTCCATGCAGAACATCAGCTCCTGGTCACTCTCGATCACTGCTTCCATTTCGTTGACCTCTTTCCATCCTCAGTCAATCGCTTTACAACACTTTCGCTCAAGACCAACACACATCAGCCACCATGAGGTTCTCTCAGGCAGCGCTGGTCGCCATTCTGGCGGCCACTGTGGCTTCGACACCAATCATGGCTCGCACTGAAGAGGTCAATGCTATGGATGAGTACAAGCAGTGCTGCGATGTCCGCGACAAGCACGACTCAAAGAAAGTTTGCGTCCCGCCAAAGAAGGAGGAGCAGCATGACGACAAACATCCTAGTACGTCTTATGAGCTGGGACGATGATGTTCTGTCACTTATTGACCTCGTACACAGAACCAGAAATGCCCATGGACGAGGGAAAGCATGAGGACAAAGAAGACGGCAAGCCCAAGCCAAGTACGTCTTGTCCGTCGAGTGCACATGAGCATATTGTTGACTTTGCCGCAGTGCCCGAACCACACCACCCGGAGAAGGACGAGGACAAGCACCCAATGCCAACTCCTAAAGACCCTCACGTGCCTGAAAAGACTCCGATAAAGGAAGAACATCCAGAGCCGCCAAAATACCCAGTTCACCCCCCGCCGCCACCGGAGAAGACTCCCGAACACCCAGAGCCTCCGAAATACCCAGTTCATCCACCTCCGCCGCCAGAAATGACCAAAGTTTCTGAACACCCGAAGCCATCGCCCGATCACCCCAAGGAGCCCGAGAAAACTAAGATGCCCGAACATCCAGAGCCTCCTAAATACCCAGTTCACCCACCCCTACCGCCAGGGCAGACTCCCGAACATCCGGAGCCCTCGCCGGACCATCCCAAAGAGCCCGAGAAACCTATGGTTCCGGAACACCCAGAGCCTCCGAAATACCCAGCTCACCCACCACCACCACCACCACCAGAGATGACCAAGATGCCCGAGCATCCGAAACCAAGCGAAAAGCCTCATCCTCCCCCAGCGGATAAGCCCCACCCACCCGCAGGAATGCCAGAGCCAAAACCGCAAATACCAGCGGACAAGCCGCACCCTCCCGCAGGAATGCCAGAGCCAAAACCGCAGCCGCCAGCGGATAAGCCTCACCCACCTGTCGCACCAAAACCGAAAGACGACGACAAGAAGGACGAAGCTCCTAAGCCCGCTCCACCTGCGCCATACGTTCCTTCGCCGAAGCCCAAGGAGGATGACAAAAAAGATGAAGCCCCGAAACCAGCACCTCCTGCGGAACATAAACCAGCGCCCGCCCCTGCACCGCCACCAGCGCCCGCGCCTGTGCACAAGGAGGAGGACAAGCACGACGAGTACAAGTATTACACTTTCGGCGAGGAGATCAGTCTGAAGTGCGAGGGTGGCAAGATTGTTGTCAAGGGTATGGCGCACTAAGACTGCAAGGAAAAATGTCAGTATGGGTTGTAGGTCGCTTTTGTTGGCTTGAGTTGTAGCCATGTTCGACCAAGAGGTCGAGCATTGGACGAACACCATGAAATAATGTCATTTCTTTGGTGCATGTAATCAACATCACCCTTCTCTTACATGCGCACACTTTCAGGATCCTTCATTTCTCGGATCACCGATCAGGGCCCGGGACCATATCTATCTTTCCCATCGACGAGCCGCTCAAGTAAAAAACTATCGAAGACATGCTCACCCATCCCAAAGGTTAACCTCACCAAGAGCACCATCACCATCAAAGCTATGCTGTGATAGTTGTTGATACATAGAAGCAACAGATTGCAATCCTTCGAGTTCACTCCGAATCATGTTCAGATTGGCGCTCCCAGGGATCGCTGTGGCGACATTGAGTGCGCCTTGCGTCTTCACCATACAACTTTTCAGCCATGCTGGCACCGGCTGCTGGAAGTGTTGGAGAATTGTAGCAGCCATGGGGTGTGTATTGACCAGCTCTGTATCCACAGTTTCATTTCCGGATACTGGACGGGGATTGTTCCTCCAGTGCGGTTGCTGCGCCTCTTGATTACTCAATCCAGTGGGTGCAAGGTTGCTCATGAAGTGAGTCCCATTATTGTTGCGTTGGAAGAAGCTTGACCGAGGGCCACTCATTGAATAAGCGCGGCCTGAAGAGAAAGTTCGATCGTTTGGATCCTCGAAGGTGGAGGCTTGATTGTTGAACGATTCCAGAAGCCCACTAGACAGGTTCTCATTGCCTGGGATCTGTAGACCATCGTGGTACGGAAAAGAAGGCATACCGGACATACTCTGGTATGAAATAGATGAACCTCCAGGCTCCATGTATTCATGGCCACGTTGTTCACGAGATAATTGTTGTTGCACGCCGTCAGGTTCCCCGTTGTCGCTGTCCTCGTCCATCACGGATGTCTCGTCGTCTTCGGAGTCGCCGTTGATGTTGATGCTGTCCTCATCCACTTCATACCCCAGGTCGACCTGCTGTTTGTCTTTGATGTTGTCCTCATTCATCTCAGGTGCTTCTTCGTTCCCAAACCCGCCGTTCATGCTCTGATTGTTCACACCGAATGGCTCTTCTTCCTCGGATCCGCCGTCGATGCCCTGATTGTCCACATCGGATCTTTCTTCATCCTTTTCTTGCTGCCCAGTTGAAGCGGGAAGCCCTACGGGTCGTTTCCTAGGCTCGCCCTTGGCTTTCGTCTTCTTTGACCTCGATCCTTTGTTCTCCTTTGCCATTCTGAGTCTTTCTACTTTCATTGGCGCAGCCGCCTTCAGAGCGGCCCGATAGGTCTCTACTGCTATGCTCGGATTGTTTCTGTCCCACTCCATAGCGACTTGGACCACTCTTTCTTGTCGGTCATCTTCGAGAACAGGCAGACCGCGGCGCTGGAGTATTGGTCGAAGTTCCTTCATACTGAAAAAGGCCATGTAATCTTTTTCAGTTGGTAAAGACATGACGAGAGAAGACCTCTGGTGGTGTGTGTAGAACACGCACAGGTCGTTTTTAATAGTCTATGGGCCATGTTTTTGTTTGCTGGAAGCATACGTGACTTTGTCTGTGTGGACACGTCTAGTGCCTACTGCGACTTACCATCATTTGCTGCAATCGTTTGCTCTCAGCTGATTACGCAATTAATTCTTTCGTGTGTGCATGACTCTTCAGCAATGAGCATGCGGGCGTAAAAGCTTTCTGAGGGTTCACCACGGACGCCTTAATGCACGTTATGACCATGAGGAGAACTAGAAGACCAAACTCTGCCCCTTTCATTGCTTTCTCTCTCGTCGGTACTGCAATGGGCAGAAAAGGTTTTGGCGAGACGCTGCATGAATCTGTCGGTGAGTAAGTTAGAGCGCAAATCTGGCATGTTGAAGAAGATGTCAAAGACAACAAGTTAGCCGAGCATCGTTGATGGAAGGGGAAGTGGGAACCAGGTTTCACGCTAGTCGCGGTCCGAATCGGGCACTAGTGTTTTTCCCGCAACGTTCCTTCTTCCTAGCATCAGGTCCGTCCGTCTTAACCTCGTGGACACATCGTACACGATCGAGCTTTGAATTATCCGTCAACGAGAGGTCTAAACCGACGCCGAACACCGCGGCATCTGCTCATGTCGCCGTCTGAGGATTATGTGCTCACCCACAAATCTTCCCATTGGTGGACTTCACCCTTTGACAGCCAAGCTGCTCGAGAAACGTTCCAAAACTGTGGCGTCTACACATATATTACACTACCGCCTGATGTATGTTGAAAAACGATTGGACTAGGCAGCGTACGGCTAGTACATCGGCATTCGAAGGATTAAGCATGCAGATCCCGGGTCATGCACCCCAGACTCCGCTCCACATTCAACTGCATCGTGGTATTCCACGTACCTGTCCAGACGACCGCCATGCAATACTTTGCTTGGTGGAGGAAATGAGTATCCTCAATACGCCCCAGTGGGAGCTCCGCATTGTGACGGAGGAATTCTCTGATGAGAGCCAAGTCGAAAGTTTCGTTTCAAGGAGTATTAAAGACTGGAAGACGTCTGTTGAACAAAATCATATCTTCACAGGGTCCTACACCAGATCAGACTGCCACTGAAGTTCTCACCTTGAGCATCTAGTGTCAGAAGTAATTCTCTGTTCATTCATCACACACCCTTCACTTTGGCCATCCATTGCTTTCTCGAAGCCGACCCACCAATCGCAGACCATCAACATGCATCTCACCAACTTCGCTGTCGCGGCTCTGACCGCAGCATCAACCTACGCTGCACCCCTCGAAAAGCGAGCCGCCAAGGTTGACGAGCTCGTTGGCTTTGCGGCCGGCACAACAGGAGGCGGAAGCGGAGCCGGCACAACAGTGACCTCGTGCGCCGCATTCACAGCCGCCGCAAAGACCGGCGGCGTCATCAAGGTCTCCGGCCAGCTCACCGGCTGCGGTATCATCAGAATCGGCAGCAACACGTCTATCCTCGGCGTTGGCAGCAACTCCGGCCTGACCGACAGTGGTCTGCAAGTCCGCAAGGCGTCCAACGTGATCATCAGGAACTTGAAGTTCTACCGTGCGCCCAAAGGCAAGGACCTCATCGACATTGAGGAGTCGACTAAGGTCTGGGTTGATCATAATGATTTCTCGTCTGTTGGTGTTACGGGCGACAAGGATACGTATGACGGACTGCTAGATGCGAAGGGCGGGTCGGATATGCTTACTTTTTCCTGGAACAAGTTCCACGACCACGTAAGTACCACCGATATCTCGAAAGTGGGAATGATGCTAACAAGTTGAAAGTGGAAGGGCTCCCTCGTCGGACACTCCGACAACAACGGCGCCGAAGACACTGGCAAACTCCATGTCACATACCACCACAACTCCTTCACCAAGATAAACTCCCGTCTTCCATCCGTGCGCTTCGGCACCGCGCACATCTACAGCTCGTGCTACAACGGCGGCATCTCTGGTATCAATTCACGCATGGGCGCACAGGTCTTCGTCGAGAATAACTCCTTCACCAACGTGGACAAGGCTATTGTCACTAACCTCGACTCTGACACCGAGGGCTTTGCGAACCAGGCTGGGAATCTGTTTGTTAGCTCGCCGACGCAGATTACGAAGACGGGCACGTGGAAGCCGAGTTATGCTTACACTGCTGATCCTGCGGCGGATGCTTGCGGTATTGTTGCGAAGAGCGCGGGCGTGGGTGTTGTTACATTCTGAGCGAGGAATGGGGGTTGGGGTGGATGATTTGACGACCTGGACGAATGCACGAGCGTAGCAGGTTCTTTGTATATACTTTACTGCTTGACAATACTTTTTCATTGCCCATACTTGAATGGAAACATCTCAAAGTACCTTCCTTTGCTGCGTGGACAGCTAACCAATTGCACCGAGTCATACAAGATGCAAATTGGTGCAAGTGGTCAAAATGCGATATGCATAACGCGATGGATTTAGCAAAACGTGGGTATTTGACGATCTTAAACATCCTCTTCCTGTAGCGCTGGTCATGACACCGCGCCACACCAGCCCAGCAAGCTTCAAACTACCCATCTTCAACATCCCCCTCCCATCTCCCTCCAATTCCCTACCCACTGAAGATCCACACCCCCGAGAAAATCAACGCAACAGCCCCCACCACAAAAACCACAATCGGACCAGCCTTAATCCCCACCGGCAACCCCACAACATCAAACTGCGCCACAATACCCTGCGTGAAATTCTTCTCGGCCTCAACCAGCGCAATCTCCGTCTTGTTGCCGCACGCCATGTTGAGCGTGACATCAGCGGTAAGCGCGGGTAGTTTCTTGATGGCAGCGTCCATCATGCGGGCGTTGTAGATGGTGCCGACGTTGGATTTTTGCAGTAGGACGGTGCGGTATGTGCCGTTTGCGCCGATAGTGGACATGTTGGCGGTCCATTCGTAGTCTAGGCAGAGTTGTTGCTGCGAGGGTGTGATTGATGTTTGGCGGGATGAGAGGTCTGCGGTGGCGAGGCTGAGGACCGAAAGGAAGAAGAGGATGTTGGTGAGGAGTGAGGAATGCATTTTGTTTTCTTTACGCGCCGAATAGTATTATAACAATAGATGTGTAGGTAAAAGAGTGGACCAGCACTTGTGAAGAAAAAAAAGGATGAGGTTTGCAGGCCTGAGGTGACGTGACGACAGCGAAAGAAGAAAGGCGACAAGGGAGGCAGAAAAGTCAGGCCACTTCAGCGTTGATTTAAGAGCGTGCCTGAGATGATGTTGGCTGTCGTTCACACGGCGATGCGACACCAAGTGCCAGATGCTGGTGGTTTTGAACCGGTGCGTGTCTCAAGTGACATGGCTGCATTAAGCGCCCCTAGTAAGCGCCAGGGCGGCCAGAACACACAGTAGCTTCTTGTCATCGCAGGCACATGGCCAATCGTCGTACGAAGAGGCTGAATTGCCTAGATTGAAACAGATAGATACTTGATGATGGCGCAGTGAAGTGGAATGTGGCAGTGATGGATTTTGCGAAGATGGTGTCTTTGGAGGGGCTGCGATTGGGGTGCGGGAGGAACGGCAGCCGCGCACGGTCGCTTCATGCAGGGTGATCAGACGAAAATCCAACAGCCCCTCTGTCTGATCTCCCCGTCACTCTGCACAAGCAGGAAGATGTTTGTATGAATGTATTCTGATCCTCTAGAAAATCAGATAGTGATGAAAAGGGCTTCTTGCTCCTCAAACACATCGACTCTCACGTCTCGATATCCAATCCCTAGGAAACATGGTCTCCAAGCAACGGCTCCAAGGTGATGACACAACCGAAATCATGAGCTGAGGTCAAACGCCAACTGCGTTCTTCCCATCTACTGTCTCTTCAATCACATCGTCAGCCTCAACCATTTTCGCGACATCTTTCTTCTTGCGAACGTCCACCCAGCCCATCCCGAGACTGAGAACCGCCGAGAAACCCGCCATAGCGACTAGGAAATAGAAGACGTTGCGCAAGCTTTCCGAGTATGCCAGCAGAACACCGTTCAGCTCGTCCTCATGGCCAACGACCAAGTTGCGGACCGCTCGCGCAGCTGAGCCCGCCTGCAATGCGGCTTGCTCAGTAACTGAAGGCGCGTACCTTGGAATTGTTCTGGTCAAGGTCTGCGCAAAAGCGGTGTTGCTGAGTACAATGCCGATTGAAGTGCCGAAATTTTGAAGGAAGATGAGGAACGCCATTGCGGTGGGACTTTGGTCTGGCTTCACCGCGTTTTGGACGGCAACTAGAGGCTGTACATCATCAGCGCATACGTATAGGAGGCGTCGAGCAGCCTACTGTTTGTACTGCGGCCCCTCGACCGGCCCCCATGATTATTTGGTACCCGACCCATTTCCCTACACTCGTTGTAGGCGAAAGTGTCGACATGAGGCCGTTCCCAATGGTCGTGACGATGCTACCGCCGAACGCCCATGGAAGGTAGTACCCCAGCCTTGTCACTACTTCCGTTAGCCTTGCTTGCGTTGTTCCCAGGTCTAAACGTACTAAGTGCTCCTGATACAAGGACCGCCAGTAGCTGGCTCAAGATACCCGGTAGTAGATGTACGCCACTCAGCGTTGGTCCTTCGCCTTTCACGGCCTGAAAGTAGGTGGGGAGCCAGTTACTGGCCACCAACATGCAGACGACATTGCACATGCCATACGTACAGCTCACCCATACAATACGCTGCCCGATGACGGAACCAGGCAGCATAGCGCGGTCACCGGCCCGTCGCTCCCACATGACGAAGATGATGGCAAGCACGCCAGAACCTACCAAGAGGCCAATAACAGTCGCGCTGTTCCAGGCATGCTTGTTGCCAGAACCGAACTGCAACGCGAGAAGAAACATGATCGAAGGCGGGACGAAAAGCGAGAAGCCGACGAGATCGAGCTCAGGCAGTACTTTTCGCACAAGGGCCAGGGAAAACGGTTGCTTGGTGGCTACATCTGGGAGACGGATGAGCACCAGGATCAACGCTGCGATGCCTCCGATCGGCAGATTGATGTAGAAGCCTGTTCAATCAGCATGTCCCCGATCGCATGAAAATAAGAGCGAAGCTTACACCACCGCCATGTCGCATGTTCCGTCAACGCGCCGCCAACCAACGGGCCAGCAACAATGCCCATCTGACTGATCCCCAACAAGATCCCAAAGTACAACGGCATCTTTTCCTTGCCAACCGACACCGTCAATGCAGTGATTGCGCCGTTCGCAATGCCGCTAACGCCCATGCCCGCAACCGCACGCCCAATGATAAGCATGGTCGATGATTGAGCGGCGCCACATAGCAGCGACCCTACTTCGAAGACAAAGACGAAGGAAAGCAGGACGGCCTTGATGGGAAAGTGGGTGTACAGCTTGCCAGATAGAGGCTGGAGGGTGGCTGCTGCGAGGGTGTAGGCGCCAACGTACCAGCCCACATCTGGAAGGCTTCGGAACTCGGTGGTGATTCGTGGTATGGCCTGTTAGGGGTTAAAAAAGGTGCTTATGAGCGACGGTTGTTGAAACTTACGGTGCCGACGATGGATGTGTCGAGTAGCGTTAGGAAGAAGACGAGAGTCAGTGTGCCCACGAGAAGAGCTAGTTTGAAGCCTTTGAGATGGTGGGCCGCTGGGTCGTTGATCTTAGTTGGGGATTGTGCGCGCGCCGTAGGCTCTCCTGATGCGCTTGTGTGGGGCGTTAGGATTGGTGCAGCCATGTTGCCAGCGAATGATTGCTCGCCGAAGAGCAGATAAAGAAACGCGAGAAGATTAAAAAGCGATGGGTCTAGATTGCTACGTTCGTGCTGCCTGCGATGATATATGTCGTGAAAGTACGGCTGTATTTAGTTTACCTCTACCTATTGTCGGAGCGGAAAGCTGGAACGCCGACCTGAGGTGAAGGCGAAGGCTCATCGCTCCTGTCTGTGCAGCGCAGCCCTAATACACAGCTACACAAGCAACTCGAATCTGCAATGCACTCCTCAGGCAGGATTAATCTGGGACTTGTGATTCGTTCAGGTCCATTATACGATCGAAAGAATAACGTTATGCACATGTGAATCTCGTGATGGTATTTATCACGCACAGCATTCGCAATATCGTATTAATCGCTTTTCTCAACTCGACGATAACCATGCACTACACATAGCAGATACGTGCACTGTAAGACAGAAACACGCAAATTGCGGTTCTGACCATTTCCTATCAGTGGAGGGATTGGAAGACGGCGTGCTGTTGTTGACTAGATTAGCGAATCAAGACGCACGTTCTTGCCGTGGCCTCCTTCCCACCCTCACCGCCGGACTTCCACTTCACTCCCATTTCCACTCCCACCACAAACATGTGCATCGCAGCGTTTCATGCAATCCTTCGCTCGCAACACCTAAAGGACCCGATCTATCATTGAAGCCCGCGATGAGTGGTACCAAAGCTAGATCTTCTGCGCCCTACGGCCAGGCATGTATGCAGTGCGCCAAAGCCAAGTCCCGCTGCATGCTTCGAGAAGGAGCAAGCACGTGTGAGAGGTGAGTAATGTGTCTGTCTTGGAATGGCGATTGTTGGACCTGAAGGTATACGCAGTATCTTGGCGATTCGTTCTCGACGTCGCAAAACACTGCGACTACAGACAGGCTTGGCTAACACGAACACTGGCTGACATAACATGCAGATGCCACCGCATGTCGAAGGAGTGCATATCGTCATCTCCGGCACGCAAGAGAAGCAAGAAGGACACTGCGGCTACCAAGAGAACACAACTAGAAGACAAGCTAGATGACCTCGTATCACTTCTACGCACACAACAAACGACCGCAGGTTCAAACTTCCAGAATACTACACCACGTTCCATGAGCACATCCCCGCAAGAAAGCAACCCCGAAGACAACTCACTCACTGACGACGAACTATCTTACTTTCGGACACGCCACCTACCCCTCTACCCCCTAATATACCTCCCCGCCAGCCTATCAGCAGCACGCCTAAGTACATCCAAACCCCTCCTCGCCCTAGCTCTCAAAACAATATGCAACAAAGGCCGCACCTACCAGACAGAACTAAGCAAGCAGCTACGAACTACAATCGCGCTCAGAATGATGGTAGAAGGAGAAAAGAGCTTGGATTTGCTTCAAAGCATTCTTGTGGTTATGACGTGGTCGCTCTACTTCACGGCCGGGAAGCAATTCCTTGTCATGTTGGCTGGGCTTGCCAGGACGCTTCTGAGTGATTTGCGCATGGATAGGTCGCTGGGTAATGGCATGTGTCCGTCGATCATGCCGTATGCTGAGCCTGGGACGCCGCGAACGAATGAGTCTAGACGGGCACTTGTGGCGTGTTTTACGCTGACTGCCATGTGAGTTGAGTGTGTCTTGGATGGCTTCGAAGTTGCTGACTGGTTGGGTAGGATTGCGAGTACGTTCAAGTCGGATGTGATGCCTTGGTCTGTACAGCTTGAGCTGGATTGCGATCATTTGGTAGCTGCCGGCGAGACGGAAGGTGACAACGATCTCACTATCATGGCTCGCATTTCTCGTGTTGCTGTTCAGGCTGCCGAGGTGCAGCAGATGCTGGTTGATACGGGCAGTGCGCATGGAGCTTTGCATATCCCACTCCTGCTCGCTTCACTCGATAGGATCAAGCGTGACTTGTCAGACGCCCAGCTAAATCAACGTGAGCTATGCCCCATCATCTTGCAGCAATCCCGCTCACCAACACCTCCGAAGATAACATCAGCGCCGTGATAGCCACAACCCAAGTATCAATCTACGAGCTCGCCCTCCTCTTCCCCCCAACCCCCATCTCCATCTCCCAAACACACACCATCCTCCACCACAAATCCACCTCATACCTCCTAGCCACCCTCCAAACCTGCAAAGACTACACAGAGCGCTACCTAGCCATCGACATCATCAACTTCACCACGCCCACAAAACTCATCTTCGCATACTCGCTCAAAATCCTACACAAACTATGCACGCTCCACGACTTTGTGGGCTGGGATCCAGCACTCGCCCGGCAGTCCGTTAATTTGATAAGCATACTAGAGCGCTGCGCGGATAGTGCCGAGGGCGCAAATGAGCGGTTGAAGGAGGGAACGGGTGAGGATAGCGTGTTTGCCATGGCTGCGGTGTCGATGAGGGAGTCGGCGGCGAATTGGGTGTTGCCGAATGTGGAGGCTCGAGCTGGTAGTGGTGGTGATGCGACCGCGATGGACGCATGGGCTGGCGGTGATGGTTTTGATCTACCGCTCATGGACTTTTCCGATGAGTTCTGGCTTGATTCGTCGATTAATTTGTGAGGCTGGACAAGGCTGCGAGCGCGGTAGAACGGGTCAGTAGAGTCCTAGACTACGTGATATCACGCGGTGCAGATGGTCAACAGAGCCAACATGTTGCTGGGTGGGCGGGTAGATGATAACATAATCTTTCGAAAACAACGGCATGGTTGCAAAACGACCATATAGGATGCGGTTCCGCTCATCGCAGGCCAACGGTATGCAATCTCCTTAGCTGTTTCCCCGACTCCGAATTCGAGACGGGAGGGAAGACATCGCTCGGTGTTGATGTCAGCGGTGCTCTTCGTGTCTGCGTCGACGCAACTCCCCCCACATCAATGCGTTCTTCGCTCGAAGATGCCGTGTCCACCTCGATCACCCGACCGTCACTCTCCCCAGCGTCCCCATTGTCCAAGTCCTCGATGCCATCTTCCAGCTTTTCCAGCGACTCCTCATCCCTCCTCCCCTCCCTCCTATGCGTCCTCAACACCCCACCCCACAACGTCTCAAGATCCGTCTCCACACGCTTTTCCTCCGTAAACATCTGCACCACAACATTAACCCCAGGCTTAACATCCCTGAATCCAATAAACTCCTTGACATCGTCGCCAGGCATATGTGTGTCCTCCGGATGCGCCTCGATCTTGCTCAACGTACAACAAATCCACCCCGTGCGAATCCCATCGTCGAGATTGCCGCCTTCTTCAACAGCGCCGCCGACATTTGCCATCATGCGCATGCGCTTCGCTTTTCGCCTTAGCTTGATCTTCAATTCATTGCGCCCCAGTAAACCAGCTGCATTTGCTTTCAACCCGTGTTCCCGCCTCAACCACCTACTAAACCGGTCCGCGGAAACGTGCAAATGCTTCTCACTTCGCGCCGTCGCAATGATCATGATGAGTTTGGGACCCAGGGCGGGCGGTGGATCGAGGTGCCGCAGATCGAGCAGTTCGATGTCGTCTAGGCCGGCGGTGATGGCGACGTATTCGAGGATGGTGGCGAGTAATGGAGGTGGGTTGTGAGGGAGAGAGGGGATGTCGATGGGGCGCTGGGCGGCGGCTTCGGGGGCGTTGGAGCCTTGGAGGTACCATGGGGTTGATTCGTCTTTTGGGGAGGTGGTGCGGCCTGGTCGTGGGGGTTCTGATGGTGTGATGTCCTCGGCTTCGAATGCTTCTGCGTCTTCTTCTGGAGTTTCGATAGTCTCTGTACGGCGTGAATCTGTGGTGTCGTCTAGAAATGCATATTCTGGATCTTCAGCGAATGGCATGCTGCTCTCCTTCTCTATGCCCAGATTTGTAGTGCTGTGGAGAAGTCTGCGCGATGTTCCTTTTGCCGTTGGAGATGCGAGCTGTGTGGCGCCATTGAAAGGTGTGGCAGTGGATCTGGCAGTTGCTTTCCGACAGGCATTACAGATGAAGCGAGATGACGCTGCTCGTATTGAATACATGGCGGGCAGTTCGACGATGTCGTGGAATATGCAGAGTCTCGTGCGGCTGTTAACTTTCTCGAGACATCGGCGTTTCGAGACGCCGACGTGCTGATAAGATAAGAAATTTATCGTTTCGTAGTGGCGGAAATTCGAAGTTTTGGCGGGGCGCGAATCGCATTAACAAGCACTGCACTGCATTTGCCTTCGACTCACACACACTCATACACCTTCCCCGCCTCTAAATCGACACCCAGCACCAAAGGCATATACGACCCCTCGAACACCCACAAGGAAGAGAAGACAGGCCCGCCATGGAGGTCGACAGCCAGACCTTCACGCCCGTCCCCAAGAATGCAGCCACCATCCTCTGCGCAGACTGCGGCGCGCCCGTCGACGGCACAATCTCAGGCGCCTTCTGCTACGATTGCATCAAGCTCAAGACAGACGTAACCGGCGGCGTCCCGCGCGAAGCCACGCTGCACATGTGCCGCGACTGCGACCGCTGGCTCTCCCCGCCCAACACATGGGTTGTCGCACACCCCGAGTCGCGCGAGCTGCTCGCTCTGTGCCTCAAGAAGCTACGGGGCCTCAACAAGCTGCGCATCATCGACGCGTCCTTCATCTGGACGGAGCCGCATAGCAGACGCATAAAAGTCAAGATCACGGTGCAGTCGTAACTCAACGAGGGCGCGATAATGCAGCAGACGTTCGAAGTCGAGTACACGCAAAACTACCACCAATGCCCCGACTGCGCAAAGTCCTACACCCACAACACCTGGCGCGCCTGCGTGCAAGTCCGGCAGAAAGTCCCGCACAAGCGCACGTTCCTGTACCTCGAGCAGCTCATCCTCAAGCACGGCGCGCACAAGGACACAATCAACATCAAAGAAGTGCACGACGGGATAGACTTCTTCTTCGCGCAGCGCAACCACGCCATCACATTCTGCGACTTTTTAAAAGCAGTCGTGCCCGTCAACATCAAGAAATCAGAAGAGCTCATCTCCCACGACATACACACGTCCACCAAATCCTTCAAATTCTCCTTCTCCTGCGAAATCGTCCCAATCTGCAAGGACGACCTCGTGGTCCTGCCCATCCCCCTCGCCAAAAAAGCAGGAAATATCTCGCCCCTCACCCTCTGCACCAGAATCGGCACTTCTGTCCAACTCCTCGACCCCGCGACGCTCCAAACCGCAGACGTCGCAACAGACATGTACTGGCGCACCCCCTTCCGGCCCCTCGCCGACGTCCAAGAACTTACCGAATTCATCGTCCTCGACATTGAATCCCTCGGCAAACAGTCCGGCCGCAACTTCCTCGCCGAAGCAACCGTCGCACGCGCATCAGACATGGGCTCAAACGACACGACATACTACTGCCGCACACACCTCGGCGGCATCCTGCACGTCGGCGACTCCGCAATGGGCTACCTCCTCGCAAACACAAACTTCAATAACCCCCTATTCGACGTCCTCGAGTCGTCTAACAAACACGCCCAATCAATCCCAGACGTCATGCTCGTTAAGAAACACTACACGCGCTCCAAGAAGGCGAAGAGTAAGCGCAATTGGCGCCTCAAGCGCATGAATCAGGAGCAGAGTGAGATGTTGCCGAGGAAGCAGGATCAGGAGAAGATGGAGCGCGACTTTGAGATGTTTTTGCAGGATGTTGAGGAGGATAGCGAGTTGAGGCAGGGTATGGCGCTGTATAAGGCGCAGCAGGAGGAGAAGAGGAGGAGGGAGGCGGATGCCATGGATACGGAGAGTGAGATGGATCCTGAGGAGGATGATGGCGGGCTGGAGATTCCGATGGAGCAGCTTTTGGATGATTTTGAGGATATGAATATGGAGGGTTAGGTGGGGTGGGAGTGGGAAGGGATGTGATTGATTGCATGGACTCGCATTATGAGGCGTTTTTCATTTAATTTGATTGCTATATGATGATGGAATGAAGAAAAGTATCAGACAGTATTGTGAATCATTGAGGATTTGTCATGCCATGTTACTACTTTTTCGATTCCCATGCTTTGGGAGATGATGCTCGTGCTGGAGGGTGATCGGCCCCTACGTGACAATGTGAAGGTCACGTAATGCTCCTGATGTCACCGTCCAGGCCCAGGTCGCAAAGCGTGCTCTCGAAGTCTTCGCCTTGCCAGTCCAAAGCACGGAGCGAATTCTCGATCTCACTATCTGTGAGACCCATTCCACCGGAGACTTCCACTCTGTGCCCAAGGCCACGCATCAAATCATGCTTTCAAGTTGTCTGATATGATAACCAGCTAGAGAGGAAGAAGTGGGGGTGGTGACGAGCATGTACGAGAGGTTATGATTGCATCGTCAGGCGTTTTTTGGTCTAGATTCTGCATGATATGGAATGAATGAAAAGCTTTTGATGTATTCGTTGACTTAAGATTGATGGCCTAGCAGTCTGGAAAATGACACAGGGTTATTGCAAGGAAAGACAGGCTGCGTATCTCACCCAAAAGTCTACTCTACATCAAGCTTCAGGACTTTACTGGTCTCACCCTTGCCGTAATCTCGACTCTTCGGAACCTCGCAGTGATCTCCCCATGCCGCACACCTGATTCTGATCTCAACCTTGTGATTCGGGAACCCTTTGAGGATATCACAACAGCACAAGAAACTATTAATAGTAGAGTGGTCATTAACCAGGTCCCAATCGGCACATTGAGCCTCGTTCAAGTAGTAGTCGATGAGGATTGGGCCATTTGGGGTAGATGTCGCGTGCAGCCGGATCTGCTCCAAGTAGCCTAGACTCATGAGGTGGTGGACATAATCTTCTGTTGCCCAAATAAATCTCCAGACGCTATTCCTTTCCTCGCACGGAAGAAGCCCGCGCGGGCGAGGTTCGAGCTCCATACTAAGGCTCGAGGATCCGGAATCGAATGGCGGTAAGATGTTGACACCACCATCGCGCGTGAGGAGAGGCTTGTACAGGACAGCAATGTCGCCGACGCCATCTTGGCCAAAGACCGCGAGGTACTCGTCGAGTGAATGCAAAGGTATGACAACGTGGCGTCTCGCGAGAAGCAGCGGGCGGAACTCGTTTCGAAGCATGCGGCAGACATGGGAGACGGCGATGTGCTTTGAACGAACGGGTACGGAAGAAGACATGACGTCGTGGATCATGCGCGGGTAGGCAGTGCGTTCTGCCACGGTGAGCTTGTCGTATACAGTGCGGTTTCGTACGTCGAGCAGAATGAAGTCGTAGATTCGGTTGTCTAGCTCTACATATGACCGTTAGTACAAGTCAGGCGCCTGGCCCGCGTTTCCGCTCACCTCCAGGCAGTCCCAGCAGAGTATCCGCTCTGGTGTCTCCGCGTAGGTCTCGCCAGATGCGTCGAGCTTGGTCTTCTTTGCGCCCTCAATCCTAGCGATGCTGAGTGATGCATCCTCATCAGGTTCGAGCTTGCGTTTCTTGGATCTACAGCATGTTAGTGTGGTTGCGCAGCACGACGGTGAATGTGCAGCAATACGTACGCCATGCTTGGTTTGTGATTTTGTTGGACGTGGTGTTGCGACAAGTGAAGTGGGGTGAAGGGTGGTGTCGTGTCGTGTCGTGAGGTGAGAAAGAAAAGGGAATAGGGTGAGGAAGTTGTGAGAAAACGCGTGACGTCAAACATCGTGGTGAGGAAGGTGCGGTTCTGGTCGGTCGCAAGTACATGCAAACGGAGCAACGAGATGTCTAGCCATCATCATCATGGCGATACTCACTTTGGCAAAACATCAACATCACTTGCACGCTGCTGAAATGAGATATCAATCGCCGAGTGGAGGCAGCCATGTGGCAGAGCGTTGGGAACCTACGCAGTAGCATTTCTGTGAATGTCCTTGTCCTAGCCGTTATTCCATTGCGACACTCCCACTTACCTCTGCAACCAATCTGCGCATGAGCATAACCTCTATACACCATACAAATCACCATGCTTTTCCAAATAATGGTGTGTCGTTGAAAAGCAACAATCGGTGGCTTGCTGGGTGTGTCAACAAGTCAATCGACGTTTCGGTCCCTGCAGATCGACAATTGCTTTTGCGCCACGCATGCTACGGATCAACAAGGTACCCTTTGTAGTTGCTTTTCACTCTTCACGCGAAGGTTTGTGGCTATTATGCTAAATTTATACTACATAAGCGCATTGTTCACGTCCAAGTAGTTGTGACGCCATGGGCAAGTACAGCGGAATTTTTTCGTGCTTATCAAACGTGCAACCTCCCTCGTAATTATGGGTGTTCACATGCTTCGAGCACATGTCCCGTTGACGATTACCCGGTAACGGCAATACACCGAGATGGCAAATGTCAATGCGCATGTATGTCGATCATCTTGTTTCAGCAACCCTGTCTCACACTCACCGTTCTTGGAGCAAAGCATGCACAATATCACCTGCATCAGCCCTTACTTTTTCGCTGCAAGCCGGTTATTATTCTACAGGTATCAGTTCAGCCGCCACAAAAAAAAGCCATGAGCACACCATCTTTAGAGTTGCGTCTACCATCCCCACCAGCAAGCGAGTGTATACTCGTCCGACACCGAACTCACTGTAGGTTTCCCCAAGGCGTGCAGCGAAGCCAATCAATTCCGCATCGGGAACACTACAACGGACATGCTTCTACACTTGTGTAGACGCACGACTCGCGAAGAACGAAGCTTGTGGTAAGCCGTCGCACCACGCGGTAATCAGCCGCCGCTCCCGTCTCCTTAAAAACGGTCGTAGGTGCAAGGGCCCAGTGATTTATCCGGAGTTTTGACCGCGCAACGGCAATGGCACCGCTTGACTTGCGCCAATGGCACCGGCGCGGAATCCTGGAGGATTGGCGGCATGCAGTCTATATACAAGCCGACTATCGCGCACCCTCACAAGCCACCATTTTCTCGAACGATGCTCTCGACTTAAGATCATGGGCGGGCTCCCTGATCACTGCTGGTTGGGATTCGTCTAAGGCACCGTGACGACACTGATCGTTTTGTTCAACCTCACGAAAGTTCACAATGACTGATGCGATGAGTACGTTCATTCCGGCACTCTTGGAAATGCTGAAGAATCCTCCGGATCTTAATGCTCCTGTACCGATTCCTAACCGCCGCGAGACGGTCTTCGGCGTTACCTTGCCTTTTCACGTGAGTTGCGCTTCACACATCCTTATCGCCTCATGTTAATAGAGGCAGATTTTAAGTTGGATCGCTGTGGCATTCCGATTACACACGCGGCTACGTGTTGTACGCGAACCAGGGCTCGATGATGCCTTTGTCGTGCTGGCTGCTGTCTTGAACCTAATCGTTCATGCATCTTTCTATCGAGGTATGTTGATCCCGGATGGCGCCTAGATGACAAGACACTCATGAGTTTTAGGAATGTACGCAGGCTTCGGCCAACATATACTCTACCTCGTTGGGGACATCGAACCAACCATGATCTGGTTCTACATTTCGAACGGAGCATACACCACAACCACCATTGTCATCAAGCTGTCGCTGCTATTCCAGTACCTCCGATTATTCCGCGAAGGCTACCGCCGCATATCGACATTAGTCCTACTTGCTGCCGTCACGCTATGGGGTCTGGCATTCATCTTCATGGCGTGGTTTCCCTGTTTCCCCGTATCAGGCTTCTGGGACAAGACCATGGTGCCGCAAGCCAAGTGCTACGGCTTCGGCTTTCGCACCGTGCCAGAGGTCAAGGGCACTCTCTTCGCGTTCGCGGGAACGAACATGGGCCTTGACATTGCCATCCTCCTCCTTCCACTCACAGAGTACTTCCGACCGGGTCTGAAGCAACGACAAGTCTTTGCGATGACTGGCTTGTTCGCACTTGGCTTCATGTAAGCACATCCAACGCCTTGCGTATCGCACCGCTAACGTCCCACAGCGTCGTAATAATGGCCATCCTGCGCCTCTGGTCAGGCCTAAAATACAACAGCACAACCACAATGTACGACTTCACCTGGTGGTGGCCCGAAGTCCTCATCTTCTCATGCCTCGAAGTGAATTTCGCCATCATGTGCGCGTCCATGCCCATCTTCTGGCCCACCGTCATGGCAGCCTGGACGCAAATCAGCGTCACGCACGAAGTTACTGTTACGCATGATCGGAATTCGAGGTATGTGGAGCACGGCACGTATCCGATGGAGTTGCAAAGGACGGTGTCGACGAAGAGTCATGAGAGTACGGAAGGGTTGACGCTGAGTACGAGTCGGGGGGACAAGGCGTGGGATGAGGGGTTTGAGCCGCCGGTGGGTGCGGGCGTTACGAAGGTGGAGGTGAGGCCGGGGGAGCAGAAGTCTCGTGTACTTTGAGTTGTGCCGTTTGTGCATGAACGCAATTATCATGATCACGTCGCCTTTCTTTGCTGCAGATAAATCGTAGCAATGTGCTACTATGCCAGATCGGTCTACAGCCTGGACTTCGAGCTATCAGCGTGCCAAAGAACAGGATCTCGCCAGAGGACATGACTGCCCACGCACTTAATCGCTTCCTCATGGCACCTACGAAGAATCCACATTCTATGCTGCCTCCCCTCTGGCACCAGCAATAACCAACAAGTCACCTACTCACTCATCTCATCCGTCCCACCCCCATCACACTCACACCAAACCGGCCCAAATTCTTCAACTACATCCCCACCATATCTCTCTTTCCCCGCATACCTCAAACCCTCAATAAACTCCTTTGGTATCTCACAGTCGCTCCCAACTTCATAGACTACGCGCCTCGAATGCTGATTCAGTCCCCAGCTGGGGAGATAGTAATTAATCCGAAACTCACACATATCACCTAACTTACACGCGAAGCTCAACGTCTCGAGCGCAGGCATGTTGCGCACGGCTTTCGCTAGCGCCGCGAAGAAAGGGTTCATTGTCGTTGGATTTACTCGGTGGGGTGCGTCGATGTTCACAAAGTAACTCTCGCCCGAGGGCGCAGTTCTGGAGAAGTCGATTTCAAGCGTTCGTAAGGAGGGCCAGATTGGGATTTCGGGGCTGGGCTCGTGCGGTGAGGGCCAAAGGAGTGTAGGGTCTATGGAGGCCATTACGCGGACTTTTGTTAGGGTCAGGGAAAGGGTGCGTATGGATGTGCTGAAGGGGTCGTATGTAGCTCCGGGTGGCTTTATAGGTTCGTGACTGTCATTAGGGTTTGTTTGTCGTCCAGTGTGGGCGTCGATCGCGATGCTCGTGCACGATGGGAAATGGACGGACGCTAGTGCTTGTGCGAAAGCGAGCCGATTTTCTGACCTGATGAACGCTGGCATTTCGTGGTCATCTTCGAGGAGCCAGTTGGCGAACCTCAGATTGGGCAGTGATTTTGCGAGAATAGGACCGACGGCCAGTGCTAAAGGACGACGTCTCTCGCTGCTGACGTATATCTCTTGTACATTCGACAGCGCAGGCAAATTGGTAGACGCACACAGCCCAACGACTCTTTGGGGGAATCCCTGGTCGCTGATATCTGCCGGCAAGTCTGCTTCGTCTTGCATCGGTACCATCACGCTTAATGTGAGTGCACGATAGACACCGTCGTCCTCCCATGATTTCAGCAGCGCAAAAAGTGACACAAAGGAACTAGTCAAGATCTCGTTACTCGATTGCTGCCACTCCTGTTCACTAGTACCTGGGCCTGCTACGTACGCGGGAATGCGAATGGTGAAGCCTAAGAAGCACACAGCTTGGCGGCGGCTACCAGACACGAGAGTCGAAAACTTGGGAATGTCTTCGTTTGAAATCCGGAGGTGGCGGAATGTAAAGGACTCTATGGCTTGTTGCCAGGGTCGAGAGAGGGTGGCGTAAGGTGTAAGTCTGTGTCTCCGTGCGAGACCGTTATGCCAGTTTCCGCAGTCCTCTCGTTGTAAGTGGTGTTCATAGTCGACAACGTAAGAAACGATTTTGTCGATGATTTCTTGCGGTAGGATGTTGATTTTTGGAGATGGGGTGGAGCGGCGTGGACGCAGTAGGTTCAAGTAATGAGCGACTCCGGTGTAGAACTGCCGTGGTAGGCTGTCCATGTTCAGTGAGGGGCGGCGAGAAGCAGTGAGTGCGAACCAAAAGATTGATAGAAACCAACATATTGCCAAGACGCTAGGGAAAATTATCACTTCTGGCTGTTGCACCTTGCAGCCCTTCGATGATTCCTTCACCCATCTTGTAAATGGAAACATTCTTACTAGCCGTCACATCGTCCGGCTATGCACCTTCCATCGCCAATCGCAGATCCCGTGACGGTTCAATGAATACATTCATCCCGCTAGTTATGCTGCTCCAATGGTCTTTTCCCTTTCCTATGAACAAAAAAAACACATATGACATTCACAAGCGCTAGTCTAGCGCGGTTTAGTAGTGGAAGTCCATACTATACTACCAGGGGACTTATCAACTAAGCTTCCGCCCAAACAATGCCAAGCCTGCAATGAATCTCAAAGTCTTACAGCCATCTTCCATATCTTCCAGACTGCAAAGGCTCTATTATTCAAAGGCGGGCGTAGACAGCAAATTCATGCCCTGCATTGTCCAGGCCAAAAACAAATCTTATGAGACATCCACACCCCGCGGCCGACACGCATGACGCAATTCCATGCTGTGATGCGGAGTAAGCGGACACCGCACGAAGCGAGTGCATACATCCGGCCATTAACTCGGATGAAGCGGTCGTATGGCAACACCTACCCAATTCCATCCAAATATTCACAAGGACATTACACTTCGACAGTCTCGGGCCCTCAGTCTTCTCTATATATGCAGAGAACAATAAAAATAGTCGTCGCGCCCTCTTCGAAACCGCACACGTCCTACCTATTCTGCAAACACTCAGCTCATCCCGCACACACCAAACATAGCTCCGCAAATCTGGCTCATCACAGGAACGTCTTCTGGCTTCGGGTTCGCCTTCGTTCACGCACTGCTCGCGCGCGGCGACAAAGTCATCGCCACAGCACGCACACTATCCAGCATTACACACCTCGCCGAAGCAGGCGCATTCATCCGCTCGCTCGACATAACATCGCACTTCGAAGACTTACAAGTAACTGCGGAGAAAGCGATCGCTTTCCACGGCAGAATCGACGTCCTAGTGAATAACGCGGGGTATAGCGCTTTCGGGACGGTTGAGGATGCTACGTACGTGATAAATCTGGTCGCTTCGTCCGTGAGAAAAGGAGATCTAATCAGAGGTATCTATTACTACAGATTGCATGACTGACACTCCCAATTTCTCACCAACACCTTCGGCCCATCAGCCTAGCCCGCGCTTTTCTCCCACACATGCGCGCCAACCGCTCCGATACAATCGTCTGGATGGGCAGCGCGGCAGCAACATGCGGGATGCCGACGCTGGGCATGTATTGCGCGAGTAAATGGGCGTTGACTGGTACGTAAAAGCACTTCACCTCCCTTGTGAAGCTTGATGCTAATGGTGCGATGTTAAGGCGCCTCAGAGTCCCTAGGCAAAGAGATTAATCCCTTCGGTATACGCACTCTGATCGTGCATCCAGGCTTTTCCCGCACTTCGCTTCATCTAACACAACATACATCGACACACTCATTCCAGACTACGAAGACATGGTCGAAGAGCGCTATAAAGCATTCAAAAACGCTGATGGTGCGCAGCCAATGGATGCGGCGAAAGGCGTGCAGAGAATCGTCGATGTAGTGAAAGGGGAATGGTTGGCAGCGGGGAGGGAAATGCCGCTGACGCTGTATTTGGGGAGCGATGTCGTGGGGCAGGTTAGGGAGAGGGCGGAGAGGACGTTGGAGGAATTGAGGGTGTGGGAGGATATGGGGACGGGTTTGGAGACCTGAGATTGGTGCCGTTGCTGAACATGGTGGTATGTGGGATGGCGAGGGCAATCTTACGCGTCACAGGAAAATCGTAGAGACATGCATAGCATCAAGCGATGTAACGGCGGTAGCATCATGTGATATAACGTCAATTCGTAAGGCTTTTGTGTACATTTCAGAAACCAAATCAACATATCAACGCCATCCCACTAACCCCTGAAAATATCCCGCCTACTCGTCCTCGTTCAAGCAGGGACATCCTTCTGAGCATACGCCTTGATCGGCGGCTCAGTCGCAGTCTTGGGCTGGAAAGCAATGATGTTGAACGCCGCAATAGGGATCAACGCATAAGTGGCGAAGATATCGGGCAAGCTCAGGCCATCGGCGGCAAACTGGTTGCACAGCTTCTCGGTATCGACGCGAGAAAGCTGAGCTGGGCCGCCGTTCTTGATAGCATCGACAGCCAGTGCATAGGCAAGAGCGTTGATTAGAACACCCTCGTGGTCATTGTAGATGGCACCGCCGGGGAGGAGCGGGCCGCACACGCTTTGGAGCTCGACATTGGTGGCGCCGTTGAGCGCGCCAGATGCGTTGGGGTCGATTTGGGGCTGCACGATCTCGTCGAAAATGCTGTAGACCTATTGCCAAGAGTCAATGACGCTGTCACAGTGTAATATCAAAGAGGAACACTTACGTTTGTCGTTGGGACATAACTGCTATCACCTCCGTTGTTGCGGAGGGTCTTGATGAAGGTACTGTCGTAATTTTGCTGGGCAACAGCTGGTGTGCATCCTGGCGTCTCGAAGCCGGGGCAGAGAAGTTTGGCAAAGACGGTGCCGTGGTAATCGGACGAGATACCGATCTTGTTGGAGACGTGCTTGCGGGTAGATGGCCAGTACTTCAGTGCCCATTGGCTGTCGAGAGAGCCAGCTGACCAGGAGACTGTGTTTACCTAGATATTTCATCAGCATGGTTGTTGGTGGTGCCCAGGGCATCTTCAAAACTTACCTTCCTACCTCCGCTGATGCCAGAGATGTAGTTGATGGCGTACGCAGTGTACTCAGCCGCAAGCTGGATGTCGTCAAGATTCTCGCCTGGCAAGTTGAGATAGACCGGGTCCGCAACATCTTGCGCCTTAAACAGCTTGCCATAGTTTGGACCAAAGTTTTGGCCAGCAAGAGCGCCGCTACCAGGCAGGAAGATTACGGGTGGCTTGCGTCCGTACGTGTAGTCAAGAGGAATGAAGAGAACCTCACGCAACTGCTTCTCGCTCAAACTATAGGGAGCATCGGCGGGATCTGCCTTTGGGTAGACAGGTGTGATGGGCTGCCTCAGGTTGATGTTCTTGGTGCTGCTCTGGAAGAGATAGGCGTTGGCAATGGTTTGGAAGTCACTGCCCGAAAACCCCGCAAGAAGGATGTCTGCGCCCGACTGAAAGATGTCTTTTGGGTTTGGGTTCGCAGACTGTGCGGTACGGTATTCTCCAATGGCTTTCATCTCCTGTTCGATGGAGGTTGGGGCAGAAGCCGGGCGAATATTCTTAAGAATGTTCTGGGCCGTTGCTGGGTCAGAAACTCCCTGGAGAGCGGACTGGAGTTGCTGAAGGTTTGTGATGGGCGACGAAGCGGTTGCGGCTGGCATGGCCATGGCCGAAGCCACAAGAGAGGCACCGATGACAAGCTTCATTGTGAGTAGTGATGGGAAATAGAAAAGATCTGGAAATGGACCCTGCAAGAATGGTGAACGAGGACCTCTGAGACTTTAAATATAAAGTCAATTTGAATTTTCGCCCTTTCCCTAACCACGGTCGGATAGCCCTATGACAGCTGTATTGGCTACCCACGCGTAACGGTCCCTTGGGTCTGTAGGTAGTGCTCTTCGTGGTTTCCATCGTACTTCGGGATCCTGCCGAGGCTGGGATGTGTAAGATCACACGCTAACAGACCTCGGAGGGAAGTAAAGTTTTCTTAGGGTACCTTGTGGTTGAGCTGTCTACTTGGCTGGTAGACTTGCGCGACTTTGAGTTTGGATCTTCGAGGGGAAGAGGGACCGAAGAGGGTGGGGAAGTAGACGATCGACAAGCATCACAGCAAGTAGCAAGCTGCGAGAGTGTTTTTGAAATGTTGCAATCAGGGAGCCCAGCAGTTAAGATCAGTGTGTAAGGGAGAAAGACTGGGGATATCATCGTTGAGAGAGCGTACTCACTGCTGGACATAGATTCCTACGTTACTCTCTCCACTCGCAGGTATCTGTTGAGCGTAAACAATTATTTCAGGTCGAGGTCGTACACAAAGAGCAAAATCTCGATGGAAATGATTTTACCGCGGCAGTTGTTCGATTATGCTAGCGGCAGTCAACGGGAGCGACGTGCCCGGGAACAAGCGTGAGCGGGGAAGACTAGTCTGGCCAGAATGTCAAAAGGGCCTAGGTATATTTCAGTAGTCCGGATGTCAAGGACTAGCAGCTAAGCGCCGGGTGGTAGGTAGACGGAAATAATCATTATTATACAACCCCCATAAGGAATGCTAGAAAGAGGTACAGTTCCGCAAATGCACTAGACATTGTGTACAATGTCATTTCCGTTCCAAGCAAATTCATACGCATCCTCCGCATAGTAAGTCGGCTTTTCACCCGGCCATTTCAGAGCTGAGAACTCCGCCCGGTTCACCTTCTTTGCCTCTTCTTCCAAAGGATCCAACTCTTCATCTTCAGTTTTATTTGCCTTCTCGTTCGCCTTCTTAACTGCTTTCATCGCTCTTGGCATCTTTTTATCGAGCTTTTCGTATTGTGCGCCCTTCTCTCTGTTGGCCATCAGCCACTTCTTGTAAGTGTCAATGCAAGCTTTCTTCAGCTCTTCGAAGACGTTGCGTGTAGCTTGGCATTGGTATTTTCTGGATCCCCTACAGCCTCTTGGATGAGTCTTGTAGTGCCGTGTATCTTGATACTTCCCTGGCTGGGAAATGTGATATCGGCACCCTCATGGCAAGAGAACTTCGCTTTTGACCTCTTCTTGACCTCCTCGATTCTCCGTAGACGCGAAACCCATTCATTCCATGACTGGTTACCAATCTTCAAGGGAAGTTCGGTAATGTGAACGGTCACGTGGGCGAGATTGGGGTATACACGTCACTGGCTGCTGGCGAAGTCACGGACAGTTTCCCAATCGAGCGTACCTACGCGTAAGGTAAGTACGACTCGGCGAAGGTGGTGGCGAAAAGACAGCGGCGGCACCCAGAGCACCGGACGCTCTAGATCGTTCAGCCCTCCCTGACGTTATGAACCGGTTGGAAAGCGGCACCGGAGATGGAAGACGTGATTATGGAGGAAGACTTCGGATACCCTCACCGTCATGTGAAACGCGCATGCAATTGTTGATGGTCTCGGCATATGGTGTGGGCGAAGAGTGAGTCCCATTGATCGTGCACGTGTCGCCCTCAATGCGTTCGTCGCAGGTGAACAAGATACCTCTTGATATAAGACCTGCCCTCTGCCGGTAAGCCTGCGATTAGGCTGCTGAGATGAAGGTGGTTTTGGTCGTAGGCTCGTGCAGTGAATCTAGGATGACTGCTCCAGACTCGACGAAGGATGTGCCGAGAGTCGCTTCAACCGAGATGGCGGGCGCTTGAGCTGCTTGTACGTGCGAGACCTGCCTTGCTGCACCTTCAATGGCCTTAGTGTCGGTTTACGGCGTCATGGTACGGCTGCGGACCTCGGACATGTAGCGGGTAGGATCAAACTCCTCGCTGTGGACGGCGGGCAGGTATAGCTTCTTCTCTGCTATGAGGTAGATGACCTTGATGTTAGGGGCGCGCAGCAGGGCGTCGGACAGCTGGGAGAGAAAGGCGGTGCCAAGGGCAGACAGGACGCTGTCTTCGGGCTTGTCCAGCAGGCAGAAGATGCCGCGTCCCAGACACTGGCCGATGGCGACGTAGGTGCCGGTGTACAGGCCAAAGGTGGCAATGTCTGCGTATCGGGCCTGGAACGAGCGGCGGTTAAGCTGATCTGCGCTGCCGAAGACGTTTAATAGCCATCTTGTACATGAGCGTCAGCAAGCGGTTGGCCTCACGGCGGTCCAGAGCATGGCTCATGTCGGTGTGGTAGCGAGGAAACTCGCGGTCAATTTCGTCGAACTTCTTGCGTGGGATCTGTCCCGTGACGGCGTCCATGGCATCGAGCAAGTCAAGGGTCTCCTGAGACGGGCGATTGACGATGGGATGAGCAGGCTGCGGTTCTCTTTCCAGGCGTCCTGAAACTCGAGATTCAGGTGTGCCTTGCACGCGAAGAGGAATTGCTTGATGGTAGCCGTCTTGGTGGCCCGCACGAAGCGGCGAACCATGTTCTTGTACACCTCCGGCCTCTCGAGGGTGTGCACCTGCTCCTTGCGGATGAAGGGCGCCCAGACCAGACAGCACCGAGCTTTGTGAGCGGCGCTCACGGAACGACTTGAGGCGGCGGTGGGCGAGGCTGGTCGTGACGGCGAGCGCGGCATCGATGGCGTACTTGAACTTGTCCGTCGACCAGCTGATATGGCGCGCCAAGGCACCTGTCGTCATCTTGGCGGTCATGAGGTAGACGAGGTTGCCCATGTCAAGCCCCCGGCCATCGGCGGCGAGGGTGATGTACTGGCCGCCGCCAACAAGCCTCCTCAGCTCGAGCTGGGCCATCTGCACCATGGTGTCAAGCGGACATAGGCCGTGGTCGTTGATGTAGGCCACGAGCGCTGCCAGAGGCACAGAGTCGCCCGTAGTGAAGATGATGCTCGCAAGAATGACCACCGCGACCACCGCAGGCCTGCGGCCTTCACGGGCCCCCAGGAGGCCACGAAGACGGCCGCCGATGCCGCCAGCACCGACATCAATCTCCAGAGGCGTCACTTGGACGAAGTTAGTGGGCGGCGCGGATCAAATGGGGGAAAATGCAAGAGCCAAGACATACCTGGCGAGCATGGCGGTTCAAAAGCTGCTTGTTGCGCGCAGAGCTACGGGGAGACTCTTCGTCGTCCTCCTCCATGTCGACATCTTCTGCCTCCTCATGCTCTTCCTCGTCCTCTGCAATCTCGCTCATCTCCCCTCGCTCCATGTCGACGACTTCGCCGTGGTTGAGAGTGACGCTGCTGGGAGCACGTGCACGGCGGCTGCGCTTCTGTCGAGTTGCATACTCCTTGATGAGGGCCCGGAGTGCGTCGCGGGCGACAGCAGTGGTCTCAAACATGGCCCGTGTGACATAGTCGTAGTCCTGGTCCGAGTGATCTTGCAGGACGGCGATGTCGATACCAGCGTGCCGCATCAGAGCCTTCACGACCTCTCCACTGAAGTCGCGCGTGTGGATGGCCAGGACGAACTCCTTCCTCCATCGATCCTCATTCCCACCGTGACCGCTTATCAGTGCACGCCATCATCTGTCCTGATTCCTTTGAAATGCTCTTCCTCCACGTGCATCCAGCTCTTGACCCGAGGAAGCTGCCTTCCGTCTTGTTCTCATCCCACTCGTAAGACGCGGGAGTGCCTCCTCGGTCTTCATCGAGACCTCTGTCTGACGGATGCCTCGTCGCATTTCACTGAGCATCTCCGCGCCGGTACATGAATCACCCTCGACGAACTGCGAATCCGGCACCATTGGCAGCATGACGAGCTCACGTGCAAACTCCAGACTCTTACTCCTAGATGACCGGTTGCCCACGAGACTTCAAAGCGCGTGCCATAAACCAGAGCACGATTCGCCCGAGGCGGTCATCACTTCGGGAAATGCTAAGGACCTTCGCTTTCTCGGCTGCAAGACTCTCAAATTCGAAGAACTAGTACGTGTCCAAGTCCCACAGACATAAGAACCGACACTTTAAATGGAAGCAATAAGTCGTCACCTTGCGTAAAAAAACCATTTCGTTCTCGCCGAGCAGAGGCATCAGTTCGTCGCGTGGGTTGAAGGCCCGGCGCATGCGACGCAGTACATGTCAAAGGGCGTGGAAGTCTCACTCATCCTACCATCTTCATCGGCACCGTCCATCTCGATATCTGGGCCGTGGTCGAGAGTGGCGCTGCTGGCGGCCCGTGGATAGTTGCGGCGCTCAAGCTTCTCTGCCGCGGTGTACCCATTGATGCAAATCATCTCTCGGGCCGCAGTGATGATGGTAGCCTTCCGCACCGTTCGTCTAAACTCTGCTGCTGATGCTCAAGCGCTTCACGACTCAGCTGGAAGTCGTTCATCTATGCCAAAGGACGGCGTCGCGGAGCCCACAGTCGCCGACGCGTAACGGATACGGGTGTTGCACTTTCTCTCCGCTCCGGCAGGAGCACAATGCTCATCAATCTTCAACGAGAAGAAACGCCATAATGAAGCTACGACCAGAGACAGCTCACTTTCGAATATCGCAGGCATGCACGCTGTTGTCGTGTGGGTTGCGAGTACTGTTGTTCTCTCCAGGCGCTCGGCGCGGCGCTATTTCGAAACACGCCTAAGTTCTTTTCACTCGGTGATGACGTAGCCGTCTTTCAAAACATTCGGTCCCGACACATCTCGGTGCATCGGTGGTAGATGCCATCCGTAAAGCAGGAGACCGGAAGCTTGTAGAAAGGTATGTGTGTTCCCGGGTAAGTCTTTAAGTATGCTTCAGGTCGCCCCAAGTTTCGTTTGAATGCGTGTCACTTCCTTCCCGTTTCAATTTCAACCCTATCCCAATCAACAAAAGCTACCTCAACATGGCGCAAAAGCCACTCTCGATATTGATCTCGGGCGGAGGTATCGCAGGTTCATCGCTTGCGCTGATGCTTGCCCGACATCCCTCATTCATGCTAAAGCCCATCATCACACTCATCGAGCGATCGCCGGTACCGCGCACCACAGGACAAGCGATTGACATCCGTGGACCAGCAGTAAAAGTCATACGCAGAATCGGTCTGGAGCAGAAGATAAGAGACCGACACACCACGGAAACTGGCCTTGCCTTTGTAGATGCTGAAGGACGAACAATAGCCCAAGTGGATTCGACAGGCGATCCAGAGAATCAAAGCGGTACCAGTGAATATGAGATCTTGAGGGGTGACTTAGCCGGCCTATTGCAAGAAGACATGGAAGCCGCAAAAGCGACAACGTCTGCAGAATTCCGTGTCGTCTACGGCGAGAGCATCAAATCCCTAGAAGAGCAGGAAGACGGCGTAGCAGTACACTTCACCAACGGCAAAGTGCAAGACGCAAAGTTCGACGTAGTCGTCGGAGCAGACGGCTACAAATCCAGCACCCGAGCCCTCCTCTTCGGCGACGAGTTATCCGAAAGCGCCATAAAACCAATGGGCATGTACATAGCATACTACACCATCCCCCGCATCCCAGAAGACGATGACCTCTGGAGATGGTACACCGCTCCCGGTGGCCTCGCAATTCATCTCCGACCGCACCGCAACAAGACAACAATGGGCGTGTACCTCTCCATCACTGGGCCCAGCAGAGCGAAAATCTCGGAAATCGATGACATCCTTGCGCAAGGAGGGGACGCGGAGAAAAAGTACCTGCGCGAGAAATTTCGACACATGGCATGGCAGACGGAACGCTTCCTCGCTGGCCTGGATACTACGGATGATCTCTACATGCAAAGCATATCGATGGTCACGACACCGGAATGGACGAAAGGGCGATGCGCTGTTCTCGGCGATGCAGCGTTCGCGACTATGGGCGTCGGTACAAGTTTCGCAATGATAGGCGCGTACACTCTAGCCGGTGAATTATCAAAGATTGAATCCAGTAGCACTGCAGACGTGTCAGCTGCGCTGAAAACGCACGAGAATATACTGCGGCCGCTGATATCGAAGTGGGAGAGTCCGCCGCCGTTCTTCCCGCAGGGATTCAATCCGCAGACGCAGTTGGGATTGACTGTGTTGCGGACGGCGTTGAGGGTGGCGTTTGGGTTGAAGATTCCGTGGTTGGCGCAGAGGTTTTTGGGTGGGGAGAAGAAGGATGGGTGGATGTTGCCGGAGTATGGGTGGGAGGAAGAGAAGGTGCTGGATGCGAAGTGAGATTTGTCGTCGATGTGTTGAGCGTTATTTTTGTGTGTGTTGTTTTATCCTGGATTTCACTCTGCTAAGACAAACGCCACTGTAGCTGTCACTCTGTAATTCCAATCAACGTAAGAACCTTGTATTCGCTTATAAGCTCCATGAGGCAAGACAGTGATGCCACGATGACAGTGTGTAGATTCGGACCGTGTATTCGCAATCGAACATACAAAGCAATATGTACACCCAGCCTCGCCGAGCATCCAAACTCCTAACAAACCCAAACAATTTTCCCACAGATCATATCAATCAACCTCCACCTCGCCTCCTCAGCCCACTTTCCTCGTCCCTCATTTCAACCCTAATGCCTCAAACTCCCCTCCCCCTCCTCATAAACCGTCTCACTACCCCTCGCCCTCCCATCCACCCGATACGCCACCCTCCCCTCCCTAGCCAACGCCTCCAAATTCCTACCCTTAACTTACGCCATGTACTCCATTTGTTCGACGCTCATGGGCTTCGCGGTGTTGGCGTCTTTGCCGCCGAAGCCGAAGGCGCTGTGGATTGCGAAGCCGAGGAGCACGAGGGCGATGGCGCCGACCATTATGAGGAGGATTATAACGGGCTTGGGGAGCTCGTCGCGTTTGGTGAGGTGGTGGGTGAAGGGGGTGGGGGACATTTTGGGGGGGGTCGGTGGGGGGTTTTGTGTTGTGGGAGTGTGGTCGGAGGTGAGGTATGGTGTTGAATTGGTGGTGGTTGTGTTTCGGTGTCGAGTGTGCTGTTGTGTGTGTTCGTATGGTCGTGTGCTTCCGACTTGGAAGAAGGGTAGGACTCCAAAGCAAGGAGAGTACGTTGAGATATGTAGGCCTCAAGGTGTACACCAATTTCGACGCGGTTGACGAGTACCAAAAACGAGTGAAGAACAAGCAAGCAATCAAGCGACACAGTAACACAAAAAACCGCAAGAACTCAACTCAACAATAAGCAAACCCCCTCTCCCCTCATATATCCCAATCGCCAACCCAAACCCATCCCTCATCAACAGCCCTCTATGCGCGCTCGGGCCCCTTCCTCGTACATTTCCTCTTCTGCCCTAGCGTCTTCGCGAGACATGACACGCGATTGGCCGACGGACCCACATGCACGGATTTAGTACTACCGCCAAGGCGCAGAGCACGTGAGGAACGCGAACGGGCCAATGAGAGGAGGGGCTGGTGTTTGTGTTGTCGGGAAGGGGAGGGGAGGCGCAGGGGTGACAGCGGTCGGGAGTGCCGGCGTGGTTTACGTTCTGCTTTAATCGGCGGGAGGGTTGGTGTGGTTTGGTGTGCGACTCGTGGTGGCGTCGTGTCTGCGAAACCCACTTTGAGACGGTTTGGTTTGCCTGGTGGGTAGCCTTGCCCGATTTTCGAAGCTATGCTTTCCTTCCAGAACGAACCTCGCGTCCATCTCTACTCTCAGACGAAAACTCCGGTCTGTCCAAGTCATGAACTTTAGAAGAGAACCACACAGAACGCAGTGAGGCAGACGCGCGAGAGTAGAAGCTTAACCCAGAACGGTGAATTGACGAGGGAGAGTGGAGGTGTGGATGTCCGCTACGATATGAGTATGGAAGACAGACGCTGATGGCGGGGCGATAATGCGCAAGTATGTAAGATGCTATCTTCTGGCACTCAGCAAAAGCCTAGCGATGCACCCATGCCTCCGCGCGAAGAAGTCCGAGAACCGCCAAACGAAACCGCTTACCTCTCCTCATACACACTTGCCTTTGCAACACGAAATCTAGCGACTCGACAGTGAGAACGCATTCGGCAATGTCGCAAACAATGTCTAGCCATCTGACCAGCACCAAGCCTACGCAATCCCCTCCAAGAAGGACCCCAACATCGACGAAGACATCTTCTACCGCACGAACCAAGCGCCATCTAGTCCGTCACAACATGGATCGTATGCGCATTCCTCAAAATATTGCTACGCCAAATCGCTGTCAGAATCATGTCCTGAATTTTGTCCCGTCCCAATAGAGCTAATTACACGATACCTCAGGACGTGTGGTGACATGAAGCGTTGTGTTTGAGTGTGTCGTAGGAAGGGCGAGTGTGTACTGGAAACGCTGGATATATTGCAGGTTGAGCAATTTGATTTGCTTGAGGTTGAGAGGATACGGAAGGAAGGGGGAAAGGAAGGGAGAGATGAATAGCCAGGAAGGATACCAGGCGAGGAAACATAAAAGAGGGACAAGAGACGAAGATGCGGCAAGAGTAAGAGATACTGCGAATGATGACATCCACGTTGTATTCGGCCACAGCGAACAACGCAATCAAACAGAGACGAAAAGGTCGGCACCCCCTCGTACGAGCGCCTAAGTTCATTGCCCGCATGGCAAGACGTTGGATCTGATCAAACACTAATCCACAGAGCTGCATATAACCAATCTAAAAGTCTCCGACTGGGAGCGAGAATGCCTTGGAGAAGGTGTCTCGCCGGTGAAAAGTGAAGGCCGGCGAGAAGTCGAGGCTGAACAGTCCAGTCCGGAAGGGTCGAACGTCTAAATGTGATCAATCGTTCACCGGTGGTTACGACCAGATGCGGTGTCAGTAAATAGATATTGCCTATTCTTGTGTCCTGGATGCGGTAAGCAGGGGATGAGAGGTCCTTCATGCGCGTTGAATCAATGAGGATCAACATCGTAGTCGTTAAATGACCTTGCTCCCAGGACACAGAATCAACGGTGATGAACGTGCTGATTCTGCGTAGCACAACATAGTTGAACACGCTCGCAAGGCCACCAGATTACCGCCAGAGTAACCTCTCAAACTATACAGAGCCGTTCAGGCTTCGTCACAGCCTCGACGCGGACGATTGTTAGCTTCACATGCCAGACGCGGGCGTTTCAGGACAAACGCCGAATGGCTAATGCGCGCCCCTGGACATCCCCACAACCAATCAAACGGGCGCGGCGCCAGGTCCCAATTTAGCTACGGGGGGCATCACTGACACGAACACGACTTTGCTCGTTCGTACAACTCGCATCTCACTCAGGCTGTGTTTTCTTCTCTCTTACACACTCTTTGGTGATATTTCTTCTCACCTCCACATTCTTTTGAGTTTTTTCTCCCTCTCACTTCTTTCTTAGCACTCTTAAGTGTCTTGATTTCGCTCTCACTCCTTCTCAGCCTTCATCACTAACCACCAGCATGCGTTTCTCCACCCTCCTCGCAGTCGCGGCTGCCAGCGTCAGCAGCGCAGTAGCCCAAAACGACTTCGTGCTCGGCTTCAACGTCGGCGCATCAGACGACACCGGCAAAGCCAAGACGCAAGCCGACTTTGAAAAGGAGTTCAAGACAGCAAAAACACTCCAGGGCGCGCCCGGCAACTTCACCGCCGTGCGCCTCTACTCCAACATCCAATGGGGCACCGAGCAGTCCCCCAAGCCCATCGCCGCCTTCCCCGCCGCCATCGCCACGCAGACAAAGCTCCTCCTCGGCGTCTGGGCCTCGGGAACCGACAACGTCGACGCCGAGCTCAAGACGCTGCAAGACGCAATCAAGCAGTACGGCACCAAGCTCACCGACCTCGTAATCGGCATCAGCGTCGGCAGCGAAGATCTCTACCGCGTATCTGAACCCGGCATCCGCAACGAAGCCGGCGTCGGCAACGGCGCGGACAACATCGTAAAATTCATAAAGGACACGCGCAGCAAACTCGCCGGCACACCCCTCGCCAAGATCCCCGTCACGCACGTCGACACGTGGACCGCGTGGGTCAATTCCTCCAACAAAGCCGTCATCGACAACATCGACTTCGTAGCCGTCAATGCCTTCCCCTTCTACGAGTCCGAGCTCGACAACCAAATTAAGAACGCGGGGCAACTTCTTGCCGACGCGCTGGCTGCGACCGAGGGCGTTGCGGGCGGCAAGGACGTGTGGATCACCGAGACGGGCTGGGCGTACAGCGGGCCTAAGTTTGGGGCTGCGACGTCGAGTGTGGATAATGCCGCGACTTATTGGAAGGATGTGGGGTGTGCGCTGTTTGGGAAGAGGAATGTGTTTTGGTATACGCTGCGTGATGCGAATCCGGCGAATAAGGTCAAGTTTGCGGTGACGGATAATGTAAGTCATCTCGTGTTGCGGTTAGTTGGGTATGGACATTGACGTGCAATAGCTCTCCACCAAGCCCCGCTACGACCTTTCCTGCGAAGCAAACGTCAATCTGCCCAGCGCAAAGGGCTCCTCTCCCTCAGGCACAAACACCACCAGCCCAAGCGGTAGCCCCAGCGCCAGCGCATCAGGCAGTGTGCGCCCGAGCGGAAGCGCTGCGCCGTCTGCGAGCGGCAATGGAAACGGAAGCGGAAACGGAAGCGCGAGCGGCAGCCCTACGACGCCCGGCACTGCGCAGTCTACGGGTAAAGCTCCTGGCGCGACGGGCGTGTCGGCTGTGAACTCGATGGTCATGGCGCTGTCTGTTGTGTTCGCGTTTGCGGCGTTCGCTTTGTAAGATTTACAAACGTTTAGGTAGAATCGGCATCGTCGTGTGTTGCTGTGTGTAGGTTAGTGTCGGTATTTTTCGTAATGGGTTTAATAGACTTGGTTTTCCCTTCTGTTACATTATCCTCCTTCGTATGTATTCGCTGAGTGGTTGGTGCAATCTATTACAGGCCGTTGACTAGTTGCATGTAAACGTGGAGTCTGTGAAGCGCACGAGGCGAGTTGCTGGACGCTACACCTATACCTACTGAATTTTAAACAGGTGTGTCCGAGTGTAGAAAAGACCAGCACTTCACAAGCCCCTCGCTTCCATCGATACACGTACATCCTCTCACAAAGTCTTGTCGTGCCCATGCGCATCAAGTACCTCTTCAAGTGACCCCAGATCCAAACAAATCTCCATCCATGGTCGCTACCATACGCCAGGTTGACCATCTCCAACAATACTACCCTCGCATTACCATCCTTTAAGCCCAGTTGTCTCCGCGTCAAACTCGTATCCTGCAAAAAAGACCCGTGCAAAGTCCCAAGACCCTCTGCCAAGCTGCAGTACATCGTGAACAGCGAGGAGTAAAAACCGCCCAAAGACCCATGAGATCTTTTTTGGAAGCAAGAAACTCGTTAGCCCATGCGTATTTACATACAAGAGCGACTAGACTCGTCGAGATTGCTTGGTGGATGTTGAAAAGGCAGGAGCATTTCTATATAGACAAAGGAAGAGAAAAAACAAGGGACATGATTGGTTTAATTGTGCCATGCGTTTTGGAAGGGGAGTGATATCATCGCTTTGTCGAGATGGGTTTCGAAGGGAAAGGAAAGGAAAGACAGTTAGAATACACTAGCCTGGTGTTTTGCGAGAGAAGAGGGATACCATAGTGTTGTTGAGATGGGGTTTCGAATGGGGGGGGGGAGGGAGAGAGAATTAGAACATCAAGTCTGCTCGGTTGATT
>Ga0265780_10000754_pt1 | contig 48691 bp, 28 predicted proteins | sample P1T30metagenome_FD_192432 | JGI IMG/M metagenome (GOLD analysis project Ga0265780, IMG submission 192432) | Plant litter microbial communities from East Loma Ridge, Irvine, California - P1 T30 | ecosystem: Environmental > Terrestrial > Plant litter > Unclassified | place: USA: California... | reverse complement strand
TTACTCAAGGTACGGTAACTATCCCCTTTTACAATATGTTCATGTATTATTTGAGCCTCTTTTTTCTTATCCATTCTGTTTACTCCTTTTTACAAAGTGTAAACCTATTTCAGGACAAGACATGCAGATTTAAATCTGTGGGTATAGGAGTACGTAGTGGGGAGATTACGGAAAGCGGGACAGCGGAGGCCATTGCTCGCGCAAGCTTTTTTGCGCAATAAATAGCAAACCAGTGGCTGAAAATTCAAAATAAACTTAGCTTTATAGCTGAACAACACGCTATGGAACATTTATACTATAAGCCATCGGGGAAAATACCCGTAAAAGGCATCTTTATTTCCCTGATTACGGCATTCGTAATTACGGTTGTGCTCAGTATTATTTATATCGCCCTGCAATGGTTTATCCCTTTTATTTACCTTAACTTTTTTATTGCAGCCGGACTGGGGTGTGGTATTAGCGGCGGGATATTTATTGCCATAGGGGCGGGGAAGATCAGAAATACAACGTATGAGTTTGTGCTGGCCGTGCTGTGCGGCCTTTTGGGCTGGTATTGCCAATGGGCATTGTTTGTATCCCTGCTATCGGAAGCCGAAGGCAGTATGGGGGGTGGCATGTGGGTACGTTCTTCTTTTAACCTTACCGGTTTCTGGTATATTTTAACCCATCCCAGCATTCTTTTTGGGGCCATGCTGAGTTTAAATGAGGTTGGCACATTTACCCTGAAACATAATACGGTTTCGGGTACGTTTTTATGGGTGGTTTGGGTAATTGAAGCATTGATTATTATTGGAGCGCCCACACTGTTTTCCCTTTCGGGAAGATCTACAAGTCCGTTTTCGGAACAGAACAATCAGTGGATGGAAGACCGGGAGGTGGAGGGAAAGCTGAAAACGGTAACTGATCCTGATGCAATGATACAGGAGTTAAGTACCGGTAACTTAAGATCCCTGAACGACTTTTTGCCTGCTGATGATCTATCAACCGATTATGCAACGTTGCGTATCTATGAGTCTCCTGGCGATCCTGTAAGCTATATCAGCGTGACCAATAACAGCCACCAAGCCGATAAAAAAGGGGAATTAAAGAAAGAGACTAAAACGGTGATCGAATATTTTAAGATGATAGCTCCCATTTAGCACCGTGGATATGTAATGAAACCCAACAATGTCTTAGAATCGTTTAACCACCAGCGGGACGCTTGCGGGAGCAAGGGTTTATTTGCGGCAGACTGAAGTCTGCGTGCATAGTAGTCCGTAGTCAGGAGACTACGGACAGCGAGTTTTATCGTTAGCGATATTGCCGTGTGAAATAATCTAATTGCTTTTTTCTCAGGTTATCACTTGTAGTAACACAATGTGTGAAGTCTAATTTCCAAGTGCTGCGATTAACCTCTAAATTCCAGAAATCGTCATCTGCTTCAAGTATGAAATTTCCTATAATAATTTTTCGTTCATGAATTTGGTCCGTTGGACCAACATAGACCCTCGCAGATGGTAATACATTTGTAATGTCTCTAAATTTTGTATTACCAAATGATGTATAATAATGTATGATACCAGCGCTAAATGTCGAAAATAAATTGTGATTTAAATTAATCTGCCTATCCATTATTACAGGTTGATTGCCATATTTAAATGCTTTAACGAAACCATCAAAAATAGCTTGAATTTGATTATTAGAGATAAAATCTGAATACCTCAACGTTATGCTTGTGGGGCTATAGCAAGCCATCTTGAACAACACCCAATTGAATGAAGGTTTCTTTATTTTTTCAATTACAACAGCATCCGCAGCTTTCGGAGCAGTAGTTTCAGTTATTGTAATTGAAGTAGTAATGATATTAGGTGCCCTTAACCTACTATTATTCAAAATCATTGAATCAATTATTTCACTTATATCTCCTGTAAATGCGCCAGCTACGTTAATTGTATTATTAGCGTCCAAGATTTCGCTTAAATATGGTCCAATAAATTGCTCAAAGTCATTATTTGCATAACAGCTTTCGATCTTGTTAAGAATAGATTTTGAAATTACATGGGTATTGTTGGAATTGCAAACCAACGCGTCAATGTCCAGTGACAACTCAGACTTCTTAACTTTTTTAAGATTGTCAAAATATTGGACGTATATTTCAGGAGACAGTATAAATAACATCGTTAATCAAATAATTCCTTAGCTAATCTGTATGAGTTATCGAAAAAGCCCTCTGGAAATGACGGTTTTAATTTACCGCTTGACTCTATTTTATGCTCCGTTACTTCAGATTTAGATTCAGCACGTTGTAAATAATGTATTGTAACGTCATTAGGTGATATTCCGTAATCACCATTTTTGACATTTACTTGTAATTTCCGAACTATATGCTCACTATGAGTTTCGATAAAATAAACCGTGTTTTTTGATAAGCTAAGTAATATGCTGATTAACTCTGAATGAAGCCTTGGATGCAAATGAACCTCAGGTTGCTCGATGATAATTATAGTGTTTCTGAGATGCGATAATCGTTCTGCAAGTAGGGCCTTCAAGATGATAGGTAACTGTAATGCTACACCATATCCTACATCGTAAATATTACTTATTAAATCTTTAATCTTAACACGCATCTCTCTAACAGGCAATCTTTCGTCATGTATAACATCCAGTTCATCAACAATACCAAATTTTTTAAGAATAGAAACATATTCTTTATGAATTGCCCTGGTGTTATCGTTATCATTTGAAAAAAATTCAACAACGTCATTTAAATCGTTTATTGATGTGTTGTTTTTTTTATCTTGATAGAGAAATACCCTTGCCGGATGAGTGTCGATTGGATTAATATACTGTATTCTATTCAAAAAATAATTTAAATAATTTTGTGTAATTACCAAAAACGCAATTTTATACCATATGCCTTCAATACGATCCTCTGTTACCGCGACTGTATCGTCTTGTGCCAAAGTGTTCGCAATCACGTCCCGTAAGCTAGGGCTAACCAAAAGTGACATAAATCCTTCCTTGTCATAATCAACAGATTTAAAAAGGTAGGTTTTTTGTTCTGTAAAATCGCTGTAAGTGATGTCACAATTACTTTTGATAAGTAATCTATCTTGCTTACTACGGGGATTATGTTTCAATTCAATTTTCCCTACTTGTTCATTTTCAAAAGCAGTAGATATCGATTCATGATTGTTTAATTCCTTGGTAAGCTTATAGCTAACTGTTGTCGGTGTATTGATGTTTTTATTTAAGTATTTCCTTATTTCCGTGATACGTGATTTTATTAAGCTTGTGTCTTTTATTGGCGCTGAAAGCAGCCTCAGGAAATATTGAAAGTAATTCTGATCAAACTCAAAATCAAACTCTAACGGAAGTTTATCGTCTTGGTAATAAATAGACTCTTTGTAACTTCCTAAATCTGTATATTCGCCCTTGAACAATAAATTACTTTCTCGGGAAGGTGGTTGCTGGGTTTGTTTCAAAGCCAGCAAAAACTTTAATAAAGAGCTTTTACCAGAACTATTTTCACCGATCAGAATATTTACTTTTGAAAATTTAAATTTTTGATCTTTAAAACTTCTGAAGTTTTTATATTTACCGTGAACATTAAGGATAGTTTTGATGTATATGTAATTATTGCATAGATAACTAATAAAGCAACAACAAACAAACGAATTATGACTGGATTGCAATCAATTAACATTGAAGTGGATTTGGACAACATCTGGACAGATGCTACTCCATCCAAGTGATTATCACTTATATCGAAATGGTTAATTATTACAAAACAAGCAAGGCATTGAATTTTCAATGCCTTGCTTGTTTTTAGTTTAGTTATAAACTATCCAAATCTTATCAATCATACCTTGCTCCCTTAGCTCCCACAAGCGTCCCGCTTGTGGTTGAGCCCCTTACAGATCGTTAAATACTCTTTGTTAAACTTGCTTATGACACAAGCGGGACGCTTGTGGGAGCGGGGGATACAAGAGTGTTGTTTTGCAAGATTACTTATGATAATTTCTTTCTTCTCTTCCACCACTCATAACTCAATCTAAGAAAAATATAAAATACGATAAGGTACAATGTAAAATGTTTCGTCTTACGGTCATCAAGTAAAGCGTTCATTAAACTAAAAAAGCCTGACAAGAGCACAATCGCACCTATCTTTTTGAGATGGAACTTTAGTTTTCGCTTTTTTTCGTTTTTTGCCCATGCTTTCCTAAGCGATTCGTTAACTATATTAACTTTTATCTCTTCTTCTTTTAGCAATTCCAATACCTGAAAGTTGATATCATCCCACTGCTTGTAATTCTCAAGACTGAATGCTTTGTATATATCCAGAAAATTAATCAGTTCTACCTGTAATTGTGTTAAATCATCAGCATAGTATAAGTCATAATCTTCGAATTTGTAGATGGTGGTATCCTCAAAAGAGGTTAGTCTGTCCCATGATGACATGCTACCTACCAAGGTTGCTACCCTCTCTATTTCTTTAACATCATAGATTGGCTGCCGGTGGTATATAAGCCCCAAAAGTGCCCTATCGCAAATAGGGTTATCGGTTGGTTTAATATACTTGTTTAATACTTCAACAAGGCCATTTACATCGTGACTAAGTGATACCTCGATAAATGAATATTCTGGTTCATCGGTATTCACAATAATATGATCGGCCCACAAAACAATCTCCTCTCTTGTAGTTAAGCCAAGCTTGAGCCCTCCCCGAAATACTTCAAGCAATAATGAAAAATCCTGTAACTGGGGTGATCGTACCATATTACTATTAATCGTTTTTAGAGTTTGTTAATATACTCAATCCTCCGGCCTTTCCCTCGGATCCGCCATCCTCACTATCCTCGGTTCAAACTTCGCCAGTACGTCTACCAAGTTTTCTTGCGCGGCCATTACGGCGTGAATGTCTTTGTAGGCCATGGGGGCTTCGTCCATATCGCTGCCCATGAGGGTAATGCGCTTGTTTACCAGGTTGGTGGCTATGGCGGCTTTGTCCAGTGTTTTAAAGGCAGCGCTACGGCTCATTAACCGGCCCGCGCCGTGACTGGCCGAGTTAATACTTTCCACGTTTCCTTTACCGCGCACCACAAAACCGGGCGTGCTCATGCTACCGGGAATAATACCCAGCACACCTTCGCCCGCCGGGGTAGCACCTTTACGGTGTACCATTACCTCGGTACCATCGGGCAGTTGCTCTTTCCAGGCAAAGTTGTGGTGGTTCTCTATCATCGTAACAGGCTTAACTCCTAAGGCACGGGCAATTTTGTTATGAATTTCGTGGTGATTGGCGCTGGCATATTCGCCGGCCAGGTTCATGGCAATCCAGTACTCTTGTCCCTCGTCTTTATCCAAATCTAACCAAGCCAAATGTTTAGCTTCGGCCGGGAGCTTGGTTTTTGTCATGGCAATTTTGCTGTAATAATCAGCCACGCTACCCCCAAACCCACGCGAACCGGAGTGCGAAAGCAAAGCCAGGTATTTACCCGCAGGTATATCGGTCAATGCGCCATCGGCAATAGTCAATTCGCCCCATTCTACAAAGTGGTTACCGGTACCGCTGGTACCTAATTGCGCGTAAGCCTTGTCTTTTAACGAGCGGATCAGCTTGGTTTCGTTCCACGTTTTACTATCAAACAACGAACTATCGAAGTACGATTTAGTAGTGCAGCCTATCCCAAAGTAAGTGTTATCCACCAATATGTTTTTCAGCTTGTCGGTTTCGGTATCCACCGCTTCGGCCGGAATATCAAAAATGCTCAGGCACATACGGCAGGCAATATCCACACCCACTGCAAAGGGGATAATGGTATTGGCCGTGGTAGCCAGCACGCCGCCAATAGGCAGGCCGTAACCCTGGTGGGCATCGGGCATTAAGGCACCGGCCACGGCAATGGGCAGTTGTATAGCGGTACGCATTTGGCCCAAGGCACCCACTTCAATATGTTCCAAACCCCACACCGGGAAATCGGCTATTTCTTCTTTCAGCTTAAAGTTACTGCGTTCCTGTTTTACAAACTTGCCTTGTTTGCGCAGGGCAATTACCTCATCAGCCAGGTTTTTAAACTTGCCGCCTTTTTGCATGGCATAAGGCATGGGGTCGTCTATCAGGCTTTCCAGGTTAGCCAGGATCTGGATTTTATCCATCACCTGGTTTTTAAGCAGTCCGTTGGCTACCCGGCTAAAGTTGGCCAATATTTTTACATCGTTAATGCCTAAAGCCTTTAACTCATTGTTGCCTATTTTTTCCTTATCCATAACCTCTTTCAATTATTTAATGATACAAAGAAATACAACAACTGCGCAGCGTATTTGCGCAGTGCAAAATATTTTAATAAATTGTGATCTGAAATTACTGAATTCAAAAATTAGCTGAATTACAAGTAAGCTGCTGCATAGCAATTCAGTAAATTCTATAATTCGGTAAATTCTGATCCCATGCCCGTTAACCGCAACGCCCTCATCCGTTACCGCACTATTGATAGCTGCCTGCAAAACCGGCGGCGACAATGGTCGCTCGATGATTTAATTGAAGCCTGCTCGGAGGCCATATACGAATACCAGGGCATTACCACGGGTGTAAGTCGTCGCACCGTACAGGCCGATATGGAAATGATGCGCAGCAACAAGCTGGGTTACGAGGCGCCCATTGTGGTGGTGGATAAAAAGTATTATACCTATGCCGATAAAAATTACAGCATTACCAATAGTCCGCTAAACGGGCAGGATCTGCAGGTGCTTGCCGAGGTGTCGGACCTGTTGAAGCAGTTTAAAGGGTTCGGCCATTTTACCGATGTGAACGAAATGGTGAGCAAGCTGGAAGATAAGATCTACACCCAAAAAACGCACAGCGCCCCGGTTATTGATTTTGAGAAGAATGATAACCTGAAAGGTTTGGAATGGATAGAAGTGATCCGCAAAGCCATTGTGGCTAAGCGTACGCTGTGTGTTACCTATCAATCGTTCAAGGCGCGCGAGGCCAGTACTTTTTGTATCAGCGGCTATTTGCTGAAAGAATATCGTAACCGCTGGTTCGTGCTGGCGCAATCGCACCAGCGGCATGCGCCTTTGCTCACCCTGGCGTTAGACCGCATACAAACCATTGAAGAACACGCCGACGATTACCGCGAGAACACCCAGTTAGACCTCACCACTTACTATAACGATGTACTTGGCGTAACCAAAAGCCCCAACCAGCGCGATTGCCTGGTGGTGTTTTGGATAGATGCAGCCAACGCACCTTACGTAATTACCAAACCCCTGCACCATACCCAACAACTGCTGAGCGAGGATGAAACGGGCAAGATCTTCAGCATTAAAGTGATCCTCAACTTTGAACTGGAACGCGAGTTGCTGGGCTTTGGTGCCAAGATGCGGGTGCTGAGTCCGCGAATACTGGTGAAGCAAATTAAGGAACAGTTTGGGAAAGCTTTGGAGGGGTATAACACGCAGAGTGAACAAGAGCAGCGAGAACCGGTAATAAAGGATTAAGGATAGCAAAACATTACTTAACTTAACCGGCATAAACCTATCCGTCTCCATCATGCCTAACACATGCCGTAAGCTATTGCTGATAATTTTATTTGTAAAGATTGCTACGCTTAGTTATGCACAACAGGCTTACAACAACTTAATTTTCCGCATAGATAGCCTATCGGCTATGGGTTTGCCCAAATCGGCCTTGACAGAGGTAGACAGGTTGGATAAGCTGGCGCACCAGAACAACAATGCGCCGCAAATCATCAGGGCAGTTATATACCGTATTACTTTCCAAACCTACCTGCAAGAAGATGCACTGGTGCCTATCATAAAAACGTTACATACCGATATTAAACAGGCTGCTTTCCCGGTTAAACCGGTACTGCAATCATTGCTGGCTAATATGTACTGGCAATATTACCAGCAGCACCGCTGGGATTTTAACGGCCGCACACGGCTTGAAAAACCGGACCTTGACTACACTCGTTGGGAGCTGCAAACCCTGGTGACCGAAACGGATAAGGTATACCGGCAATCATTACAAAGCGCAACCGAGTTGCAAAACACCCCGGTTGGCGTGCTGAACGGCGTTCTCACAGGTGATGCGGCTACCCGTTACCTTCGGCCTACCTTGTATGATCTGCTGGCGCACCGGGCCTTAGATTTTTATCTGGATGAAGAACCCGCTTTGCCTAAGCCTAATAATCCTTTTAACTTAAGGGATGCACGCCTGTTTGACGATAGCCGCACGTTTGCTACACTCCATATTAGCACTACTGATACCGCCAGTACCCTGTACCGCGGCATGCTGCTGCTGCAACAGATCACCGCCTTTCACCTGCAAAAAAACAATGTAGAAGCACTGGCCGATCTGGATTTGAAACGCCTGAAGTTTTTGCACAGGCAATTGCCAACGCCCGATAAGGATAAGCTATACCTTACCGGTTTGCAACGCATAGCCAATACCTTTGCCGGTAAACCCATAGCAGCCGATGCTTGGGTACTGCAGGGCCAGTACCATGAAGAGAAAGATAGTTTGGTGGCCGCTTTCGAGCATTATAATGAGGCCATTACTTTATATCCTAAAAGCCAGGGTGCCTACAACGCGGCCATTTTAATGAAGCAGTTAAAGCAGCAAGAATTAAGCACAACGGTAGAAAACGTATACGCTGCCAATAAACCTATGCTGGCTTTGCTTAACTACCGTAATGTAAGTAAGGCACAGGTTTTTCTCTATAAATTAACAGTTGCTCAGCTGGGCCGGCTCAATAAACTGCATGAGGGATATGATGATGATGAAATAAGGCCAACTAAGGAGGTGTTGAAATACATCAATGCTTTAAAGCCTTCACAAGCGGAAACACTTGATCTGCCTAATACACAAGACTACCGCAAGCACAGTACCGAATTTGAAATGGATTCTCAATCTTTTGGTAATTACCTGTTGCTGGTGAAACAGTTCGGCGGCGAAAAGCCGTTAGCGCAACTGTTACAATTTAAAGTAACCAATTTAGCTTATGTGGCACGACAAAACCCCGATGGCAAGCGCGAACTACGGGTAGTTGACAGGCAAACTGGCAAGCCTTTGGCTGGCGTACAAGCCAATGTAACTTTTGAAGAAAACAGAGGTAACAAACGTCAAAAAGTTAAGGTAGGCGGAATCACTAATAAAGATGGCATTTACCTGTTTAGTTCAGCTAATAACTTTTTCCATGTGGAGTTAAAATATGGAAATGATGTTTTTGCTGACAGAGACCGTTATGTTTCAGGATCGTTAGCGCGTACCGGTACCAATGAGCCAATAAACCAAAGCATTATTTTTACTGATAGGCAGCTTTACCGTCCCGGGCAAACGGTATATTTTAAAGTTTTACAACTGCAAAAATTGCAGCAGGTAACCAGTATTGTGCCAGGTGCCAATGTTAAGGTTAGCTTTAAAGATGCCAATGCTAAGGTGCTTAATACGGTTGATTTAAAAACAAATGAATTTGGTAGTGCAAGCGGCTCTTTTATTATACCGCAAAACGTACTTGGGGGAGCCATGTCTATTGTTACCGGTTACAGCAATACCTTTATACAGGTTGAGGAATATAAACGCCCCACCTTTACAGCCCAATTTGAGCCGGTTACAGATAGCTACCGGTTAAACGATTCGGTTAAAGTACAGGGTAGGGTTACGGCGTTTTCGGGCTATGGCTTATCGCAAGCCAGGGTGGCTTACCAGATCAATCTTAATTATGAAACAAATGACCGTGAAAACAATATTGTGGAAGCGGGCAATGTTATAGCTCAGCAGATAGAAACCGATACTGTTATTACAGACAACGAAGGGAAATTTACGATCCGGTTTAAAGCTATAGATAACCAAATGGCTTTCCCGGCAATTTACAACTATAGTATAAACGCTACTATAACCGATGCCAGTGGCGAAACGCATACCGCCAACCAAACGGTAAAGGTGAGTGCCAGTCCACTACTCCTGGATGTGCTTGTACCTGCGCGTATGCTCAGTAAAGACGATGCTGATTTCAAGATTAAACTTCAAAATGTTAACGGGCAACCGCAGGCAGGTGCGGCCCAGGTAAGCATCTACAAACTAAACGCACCCAATCAAGCCTTTAAAGAGCGATTATGGGCAGCACCCGATCAGGTTGTGATGGACAAAAGCGAGTTCAAAAAGCACTTTTCCGCCTATGCGTGGCAGCAGGAGGATGATAAAACGAAGTGGCTCCAAACTAATATTATAACCGAGTTTAAGTTAACTTTTGAAAAAGACAAACCCGGCAACTTAAACCTGCAAAGCCTGCTTAAACAGGAATCAGGCAATTATAAGGTGGTTATTAAGGCGCAAAACCAGCAGGGCGATACCGCATCATATATTCAATACGTAACACTCAGTAATCAGCCGGCAAAAATTTCAAAACTAACGGATTGGGTAACGCAGGTAAAAACTACTGTAAAACCCGGAGAGGCTGCCCGGTTTTTAGTTGGTACAGGTGGCGATGGTTATGTGCTTATGGAAAAGTATAATGGCGCAAAATTGCTTGCCTCAACATGGTTGACTTTAAGCGGTGATCTGCAACATTTGATTACGGTAGATTTTCCAGCTGAAAAGGGAGATTACAGTGTGCAGTTTTTAATGGTGCATGATAACCGGGTTTACAAAGACTATGAAAGCATTACCCAGCAGGATTCTGTTAAAAAGCTGCCTGTTAAATTCTTAACTTACCGTAATAAATTACAACCCGGCGAAAAGGAACAATGGAAATTGCAAGTAGGCGATGGCGCATCACCCCAGGATATGGCCGAAATGGTGGCTACCCTGTACGATGCTTCGCTGGATGAAATTGTACCCAACCGCCCCTGGGGGGTTAACACCGGCACATCAAACTGGCCAACTTCCTACTATGCCTGGAGCAGTGAAAATATTGTAACTGCTGTAAGCAGTAGTGGAGACGATGATGATGAATATCCCCGGGGATTGAAGGAGTATCAGTACGAAGAGTTGTTCATGTTCGGTTATAACTATTTTGGAGGTTACAATAGCGCTTATCAAAACTACATTGAAAATGTTACCCGAACAAAGGCACAAAGCGTAAAGGATAAAAAGTTAGTTGCCGTATACTATAAAAACGCGGCATTGGTGAAAAACGGTATTGATGTAGTAGGCCGAATTAAAGAAGCAGATTACCAAATTGCGCTTTCTGGTGTAAACGTTAGTATCAAAGGATCTGTCATATCAACCCAAAGCAATTCAGGAGGATATTTTAAAATTAAGATGCCCAAGGGCGGGAGCCTGCTCATAAGTCGGAAAGGGTATACCAGCAAGCAAGTTATCCCAAATAAAGAACGAAGATTAATTATATATCTGAAAGACAAAAGGTCATTGAAAACAGCTGATCCTGGTGTGAAAAGCATAGATGGCGACCCAACCCAAACTATACGCATAGACGAGCCCGTTGGTAATGCACCGGTTAGTGCTGCGATGGCCGATTCAGCTTCTGTGTCTTATGGATATAATATGAAACCCGCCGTAAGTGCTGTAAAGTTTCCACCACCCGTTGTAAAAGCAGATCAACAGGTCAGGGAAAAAGATCCACCCGTGCAGGAAGATTTAAAAGTTGCGTTACCTGCAAATAAAAGGAGCGACACTAAGCCGGTAACTATCCGCAAAAATTTTAACGAAACGGCTTTCTTTTATCCGCAACTGCGTACCGATGCCAAGGGGCAGGTATTGATTGATTTTACCGTTCCCGAATCGTTGACCAAGTGGCGGTTCAAAGCCTTTGCACATACGCAAAGCCTGGTTACCGGTTATATAGAAAATGAAGTTGTTACCCAAAAGCAACTGATGGTAAGCGCCAATATGCCGCGCTTTATGCGCGAGGGCGACACCGTATTGGTTTCGGCCAGGGTGGTTAATCTATCAACTCAAAGGCTGGAAGGCCAAATACATTTACAGTTGTTTAATGCAATTACTATGCAGCCGGTGAAGCTGTTGGCTAACAAAACAGAAGGTGATCAGCATTTTGAAGTAGAACCCGGAGTAAACAAAGCGGTGTCATTTAAGTTAATCATACCTGCGGGGCTTGATGCACTTACTTACCGCCTTACCGCCACAACCAATACTTATAGTGATGGCGAAGAGAACACCTTGCCGGTGCTGCCTAACCAAATGCTGGTTACCGAGAGTATGCCAATGCTGGTAAGGGCCGGGCAAACGAAATCTTTTACGTTTGATAAACTGGTAAACCAAAATAGCAGTACCCTCACAAACAAAACACTTACCCTCCAATACACGCAGAACCCTGCATGGTATGCCGTGCAGGCTCTACCGTATCTTATGGAATTTCCATACGAGTGTTCGGAGCAAACCTTCAGCCGCTATTTCGCCAATAGTTTATCAGCTTCCATTATAAATCATAATCCTCAAATTAAAGCGGTATTCGAACGCTGGAAAGCGGCGGATAGCAAAGAGCTGCTTTCCAACCTTGAAAAAAATCCTGAACTGAAAGCTACCTTAATTGAAGAAACGCCCTGGCTTCAGGATGCTGTAAGCGAATCGGAACAAAAGAAGCGGATTGCGCTGCTTTTTGATCTGAATAAATTGGATTATGAGCAAAATAAAAGCCTGGAACAGCTGCAAAAGAAACAACTGCCCGAAGGCGGTTTCCCATGGTTTGGCGACCGCTATGCCGATAGGTTTATTACACAGCACATTATAGCCGGTATAGGTCAGCTTTACCGCCTTAAAATTAATGAAGATGCTAATTTACCCTTGGAACAAATTAGTGCTAAGGGTATACATTACATAGATGTAGAGTTGATGAACGATGCAAAGCAACGTGCAACCAGCAAATACAAAAATAAAGACGATTTAAGTGCACTTGAAATACATGCCTGGTACGCCCGTAGCTATCATCCCAACGCTGTAATTGGTGAGAAAATTAAAGTTGAAAAGCAACAATATATAACGCGGGCAACTAACCAATGGTTAAATCAGCCTGTATACCAACAGGCGTTAATTGCGCTTAGTTTGTTGCGCTATGGCAAACCCCAGGTGGCTAATGCCATCATCCGTTCGCTTATGGAAACCGCTCAGCAAAGCGATGATGCCGGCATGTATTGGGCAAAAAACCAATCAGGATGGTACTGGCACCAGTCTCCTGTAGAAACGCAGTCGCTCATGATCGAGTTGTTCACTGAGGCTGGCAATCAGTATAAGGCGGTAGAAGAAATGAAGATTTGGCTGCTGCGCAATAAACAAACCAATAACTGGCGCACTACCAAAGCTACTGCGGCCGCATGCTATGCTTTATTAATGAAAGGAGATACTGTGCTAAGCACCTCCACATCATCAATCCTAAAATTAGACGGCAAACCACTTACTGAACTTAAACCCGACTTGCAGGCCGAAGCTGGCACCGGTTATATAAAAACCACCTGGGCCAATGAAAGTGTGAAGCCAGCTTTAGGTAAGGTAGAAATAGCCAACACCGGCAAAACGCTTAGCTGGGGTGCCATGCACTGGCAATACACTCAACAGCTGGATAAGATTACATCATCCAATACCGATATTACATTAGAGCGCAGGTATTTTATTGAAAAGCAAGATCAAAAAGGTGCGGTACTTATTGCTGTTGATGCCCAGCATCAGCCCAAAACCGGAGACCTGCTGAAGGTAGTGGTTTACCTGAAATGTGGTCGGGATTTAGAATATGTGCAACTGAAGGATATGCGCCCGGCAGGCACCGAACCTGTTGATGTTGTTTCTGATTCTAAATATCAGGATGGCTTGTATTATTACCAGGTAACCCGCGATGTAGCCACCAACTTTTTTATTAGTTGGTTAAACAAGGGCAGTTATGTTTTTGAGTATCGTTTACGTGTAGTGCAGCCTGGGGCTTTTACAACAGGTATTAGTACTATACAAAGCATGTATGCGCCGGAGTTTAACGCGCATAGCGAGGGTAAAAGAATAAAGTTTGGAATGATTCAACTTAATGACGATCAATCGTTTAAGGCAAAGGATTAAATAGTCAATTATTCTACCGAACGGGTTGAATTACGTCCATTTAGGGTAAGCATATTTAAATGGTTACTTACCCTTTTTGATGGATTAACACCTATTTGCCTTTATGACGAAAGCCGCTACCTGGTAAAACAAGCTGAGTTAAGATTTTTCAGTTAGTGTTGAACAACGCAGTTTAGTATGGTATCAGCGATTATTTTCTTAAACAGAATATCGTACTATTGCTTGATCGGTATGTGTAAAAGTAATTGATGAGAATGCTTTGATACGGTTCTTCACTAAAATGCCGTAAAAGGGGCAATACTTTGCGCATCAAATAACTGTAACCCGGAAGTAGTCTTCCCAAAACGCAGTAAGGCCCGGTCTGATAAACCGGGCCTTGTCTTTTTAGTAGATGAATTTTTTAGTTTTAGCTTATTTTTTCATTAAAAGCTATAGTGGTGTTCAGGTAAGCATTATTTAATGAACTTAATCCCGGTTATAGAAAACTTAGATTCATCATCTTTTGTGATATTGTAAAAAGGAGAATACATACTGGCCGACAGGGTGCCTGCCTTCGTATCAATATCAAGCAAGCGGATGTAACCACCACCTGCATCAAAAGATTGGTAGTTTTGCAATAGCTGGTAAATGGTATTGCCCTTGTCTCCAACATCTGTGCGGTGGGCTGTGGTTACCACGTGGCCGCTCAATACCATTAAAACGTTTTGATGCTTTTTAATCATCTGGTCGTAAATGGCCTGGTTGGTTAAATCTCCGTAACCGGCATTAGTTTGGTTGATTACTCCGGCAGTGGTTAAATGATAGTGGGTTAATATAATTACGTTGTGCTTAGGGTATTTTTCAATTACCGTATTGGCCCAATCTACAGGGCCCTGCCTTGCACAAAATTCTAAAGTAAGCACCAGCCATTTTAAACCACCGGCCTTAAAAGTATAAAAGGCGTTATCGCTTTTATTAGGTTCATAGCGGCCAACTTGTGCCGTAAAGCGGCTAACCGGGAAACTGGTATTAAATTTTGTGGTTTTACGGAGATTGGCGTTCACATTGCCCGGGGCTGCGCCACCGTTATGTTCGCCAACGGCTTCAGTATCATGGTTGCCTAAGGTTAAGGCATAGGGTACCTTAGCACTGTCTAATACTTCAAAAATTTTGCTTGCCCTTTTCCAGTGATCCCAATTATCGTAATTCACAATGTCGCCCACGTGCAAAACAATAGGGATGTTTAACTTTTTTTGATTAGCAGCTATCCAGCGCAACTGGCTGTACAGCATTTGGGGCTTCACATCAACTTCTACCTGCGTATCGGGCAGTACCGGCAAGGTAAATTTTTGTGCCTTGGCAAGTTGCAGCGTACATAAAGTGAGTACGCATAACAGCCATGTTTTGCAAATTAATTTATTTTTCATTTTAAATGCTCTTATTAATTAATAACCAGGGTTTTGTGCAGGAACATCGCCCTTACCAATAGATGGATTGTTTGCTATTTCATCTTGTGGAATAGGCAAAAGCTCATCGCGGTTGGCACGGAAATAGGGCAAAGGATCGGTGGTGAAATATCCTTTCTTACGCCATCTTAAAAGGTCAAAGTTTCTTACTTCCTCTGCACCCAATTCTACCATACGCTCGTGAACAAGCGCTTTAATAACGTCTGTTTTACCATTTACAGGAAATTGTGCGGTAGGGTAAACAGGCATATTTACACTTGGGCGGCTCCTGATTTGGTTGAGGTACTTAACTGCACCTGCGGTATTGCCCAACTCATTTTCACATTCGGCCAGTAACAGTAAAATATCACTATACCTTATCACTCGTTGGTTTATACCGCCGTAGTACGTTTTAGTGGCCACTGCTTTTGCCTGCTTGTAAATTAAATTGTATTTACGCCAGCCGGCTTTGATGGTTTTACCGTTAATGGTGGAAGCGCTTCCGTTTTGATCGGCATCGGTAATGGCGGTATTTCCGCTATCGTACTTATCACCGGTTATGTAAACACTGGCGGCAAAACGCGGATCGGTTTTAGCCGAACCTGTAACCGTGTTTTCAAACTCGTTTAAATATTTATCCGATGGGATGAGGTTACGCCACGAAAGGGGGTTGTATTCCTGGTTTCGTAAAGTTGTTTGAGCCGTGGCAGCACCGTCGCCTGTAAAAGAGGCATCGTATTTCCTATCGCCACGGTCGAAATAAATGGCTTCCATGATCGACTCTTTGTTGAACTCGTGCTCTTCATCAAAATTGTCGGTATAGTTGTCGGTAAGTGCATATAGGCCCGATGCAGTGAGTTTTTCAAATTCGGCTTTAGCTAAAGTGTAATCGCCTTTTTGTATATACACCTTACCTAATATAGCCTGCGCAGCACCTTTGGTAACCCTGCCCACATCGGCACCCGAGTAAGAGGCCGGCAGCACAGCGGCTGCATCGGTAAGATCGGCAATTATTTGTGCGTTAACTTTATCGGTAGAAGACCGGGGCGAATAATCGCTGATGTTGTCAACTGGTGTAAGCCTTATAGGCACGCCGCCCCACAAGGTAACTAAGTTATAATAAGCCCAGGCCCGCAGGCATTTGGCTTCAGCTACGCAACGGTCTCTGAGTGCAGCATTATCCTGCACTTTTGGTGCATTGGTAATAACTGCATTTGCCCGGTGAATAAGAATGTACAAACCATTCCACACGGTAGACATTTGGGTATTGCTGGGCAATGCCGAACCGTTTAGCAGCTGAGATCGCACTACTTCGAGCTGACCGCCACCGGCAGCAAATTCGTCGCTCCGTAAATCATTCAGGTAAAACCATTCGCGGCCTACTAAAAACCCGGCGTGAAAGGATACATATACCGAATTTGTTCCGCCCAGTAACTGCGTACTGGTTTTAAAGTAAGTTTCTACCGTGGGGTAGCTGGGGTTTAACTGATCTAATTTATTGCAAGAGAATGAAAACGCAGTTAAGAGACCTAAACAAAGCGTAATTTTTTTGTAATGCATGTGTTTCATGTTTTTATAATCCTACTTGAAGTCCGATTGAAAATGACCTTGCCGAAGGGTACTGGCCATAATCTACACCGCTGGTTAAATTACCGTTAGAGTAGCCTATTTCCGGGTCCCAGCCTTTATACTTGGTAATGGTGAGTAAATTTTGTGAAGCCACGTAAATACGCAGGTTGGTGATCGATCCGTTTAAGACCTTGCTTAAGCTTGCTTTTGGGATATTGTAGCCCAAGGTTACGTTCTTGAACCTTAAAAACGAGCCGCTCTCTAACCAGCGGTTTGAGGCACGGCTGTTTTGGTTTGGATCGCCGCTTATAGCACGCGGAATATCGGTATTGGTGTTGGTTGGTGTCCATGCATTTAAAACTGCCGTTCCGGCGTTATACAGGCGCCCCATTCCTTCTTCAATAACCCGTGCGGCATTATATATTTTATTACCCTGTACTCCTTGGAAGAAAATGGAACCATCAAAGTTTTGATAGCTGGCCGATAAGTTTAGCGAATAGTTGAACTTAGGCAGGTTACTGCCTAAAAACATCCGGTCATCGGAGTTAATCACACCATCGTTATTCAGGTCTTTAAACTTAATATCGCCGGGGGCAGTTTTACCGGCAACCTGTACCGGGCTTTGGTTAATTTGGTCTTGAGTTTGAAATATGCCATCGGTTACAAAGCCGTAAAACGATTGTATGGGCTGGCCGGCTTGCGTACGTGTAATGGCATAACCGCTTCCAAAATTGGCATCAGCTCCGGCATCTAATATGGCGTTGGTAGAGTTTAAAGCCAGTACTTTGTTGCGAACCGTGCTGATGATGCCAATAACATCGTATTTAAATTTACCACCGTGCTCATGATAGCCCAATTGAAAATCGAAGCCGCTGTTATACATGGAGCCCACATTGGCAAACACTCCAACTTTATTTAAACCGAAAGACATAGGCGTTGGCACCTGCAAAATGAGGTTATTGGTTTGCCGTTTATAATATTCGGCCGATAAGGTGAACTTGTTTCTTAACAGCCCGAGGTCTATACCTATGTTAAGCTGCTTGGTTTTTTCCCACTCCAACTCTTTGTTGCCTAACTGGTTGTAATAGGTAGCGTTACCAACGGTTAGCGTATTAGCAAAAGGGTAGGTAGAGGCATTTTCGTTAACGAGTGCCTGCCATGCGTAATTGCCAACAGAGGCAAGGCCGGTAACACCATAACCTGCTCTTAATTTTAACTCCGAAACAGCTGGCAGTGCCTGCATAAAGTTTTCTTTGTTAATGCGCCAGCCAATTGAACCTGAAGGGAAGGTAGCATATTTGTGATTAGGTGCCCAGGCCGAATAACCATCTTTCCGGATAGCAGCACTTAAAAGGTATTTATCAGCAAATTCATAATTCAGCCGCCCCACATACGATACCAAGAAACTGCGGTCTTTTGATGAAACTAAATTAATATTGGTAGCGCCTGCAAATGTTTGAATATCGTTACTTGCCTGGTTACCCGATGATACTACGTTAGACCCCTTGCCGTCCTGCGTTTCGTACACAGCGGTAACATTAATATGGTGCTGGCCAATTGATTTGTTAAAAGTTAGCTGTTGGGTGTATAAGAAAGAATCGCTGTTGTTCTTTTGATCGTTAATGGTGGCCACGGTTGCACTTCTTCCCTTATCATCATAAACCGGGCTAAAGCCATGAATGGTAACTTCGGAGTGATCGAGCCCAAAGGTAGACCGGAACGAAAGCCAGGGCGTGAACTGAAAGTTAAGGTAGGCAGAGCCAAATAACCTGGATGTGTTGTTGTGATTATCGCCCAGCAAAACGGCATCTTCTAACGGATTGGTGGGATCAGACCCATCAACACTGTTTTCGGCACCGCGGTAACCGCCGTTGGTGGTGGGGTCGTATACCGGTAAATATGGGAGGCTTCTTACTACGTTAATTAACTTAGAACGGATGCCTGTTGAACCTTCAGACCGTTGCCTGGAATGAACCAGGTACAGGTTTTCGCCAAAGGTTACTGCCTTTGTTATTTTATGTTCCGAATTAATACGGAAGTTTTCACGCTGATAACCCAGGCCCTGTACTATACCATCCTGTTTAAAAAAACCTGCAGAGGTGTAAAAGCGGGATGATTCGTTACCACCCGAGAGCGACACGTTTTGGCGGGTTAACAATCCGCTTTTAAAATAAGCATCCTGCCAGTCGGTATTGGTTTGGGCAAAAGTTTGCGTTGCCCCAGCATATATGGGTTGGTTAAAGGCAGCAGGCTGTAACCTGGGAGGCAAGCCTATACCGGCATTGCCGTTTAAGGCACGTTCGTACTGCAAATACTGGTTGGTATTTAACAGGTCGATGCGCTTGTAAGTTTCCTCAATCCCGGTAAAAGAGCTTAGGTTTACTTTCAATTTTTGATTTGTTCCTTTTTGGGTTGTAATAAGTATTACCCCGTTGGTAGCCCTCGAACCATATATAGCGGCTGCACTGGCATCTTTAAGTACTTCTACGTTTTGTACATCGGCATTGTCAAAACTGGCCAGGTTGCCGGCCGGTACACCATCAATAACATAAAACGGGCTGCTTGAGCCGTTTATAGAACTTACACCTCTAATTTGAATAATGGGTGCTGCGCCGGGGCCGCCATTGTTAATTACGTTTAAGCCGGGTACCCTGCCTTGCAATGCCTGGGCAACGTTTGGCACAGGCAAGGCATTAATTAATTCGGCACTAACGGATGATACGGCACCGGTAAGTGAAGTTCTTTTTTGGGTGCCATAGCCAACCACAACAACTTCGCTTAGCGAAGATTTGGCATCGGCCAGCACCACGTTTAATACGGTTTCATCTCCAACAACGATCTCTTTTCTTACAAAACCAATCATCGAAAAAACAAGCTTGTCACCTGCGTTTGCAGTGAGCGAAAAACGGCCGTCTTTGTCGGTTGTTGTTGCTCGCTGTTTGCCTTCTACAGCAATATTAACGCCCGGCAGCACATTCCCGGTACTATCGCTAACCGTTCCCGACACCCTGGCTTGCGCCTTTGTTTCGGCTGTTTTGCTAATGGGAATAATTAAGATGTATTTATTTTTTTCCAGGTAACCTAAGCCGGTATTTTTTAAAACAAACTCGAGCACTTCATTCAGCGGCTGGTTACGAAATGTTGCCTTTATTGTTTTTGGAGGTAAAAGATCGGCGTTGTAGGTAAATACATAGCTGCACTTACCTTGTAATTGATTGAGGGCCGATGCTATGGAAACATCACCAAAACTGGCACTTACCTTTACCGATTTAAGATCTTCGGCTTTTAACGTTAAAGGGTTAAAAAGTAAAGTGGTGACGAAGAAAAAGCCCGCACAGGCAAGGCTGCCGGCCCTGGTTAATATTAAAATAAAAGATTTGTATACCTTTATAAAATTCATAAATAAGTTTTCTGTTGTTAAAGCAATGGAGAGTGATCTCTTTAAGCTACTTGTTGTTTGGTCGCAATGGCGTACTTAAAGTAAATTTGAATTAGGGCCCTGCATAAGGGCCTTATTTGTAAGGTTCTTTTTTACATAAACTATTATTTAATGGTTAGTTTTATGGGTAATAGGCTGGCATCCGCTACCACTTAACACCACATTTTTTTGATGCATAGTATATTGGGCACATGATGAAGCGGTGATAATTTCCAGCACTTGCTTAACTGGCATGCTTGCCGTAAAGCTGGTGGTGATCCGGTAGTTTTTAAGAGATTTTTGTTTGAATGAGAGGGTTATTCCATACCATTTGTTCAAATACAAGCCTACTTCCTCCAGGCTCGATTGTTTAAAAAACTGCTGGCCTGTTTTCCAGCTTGTGTAATAGGAGGCTTTAACTGCTAATGTTTGCGTGCTGTTATTGGCCTTATTAAGCACCAACTGATGATTAGGCGTTAGAGTAGCGAGGTCTGTTTTTGAATCAGCAACGTTAATGCGGCCGGTGGCAAGGGTAATGCGCACTTCATGAGCTTCGGGGTAAGCGTACACATCAAAGGAGGTACCCAGTACCCTGGTTGTTAATGAGCCTGCATGAACTAAAAAAGGCTGATGTGTGTTGTGCTTAACCTTAAAAAATGCCTGGCCAACCAGCTTAACTTCCCGAAAGTTGTTTGCAAACCTATCCGGATAAGCTAAAGTACTTCCGGCATTTAAGGTAACTATGGATCCATCGCTCAGGTGTACCTCTTTAATTCTGCCGGCGGATGTTTTAACCTGGTGATAGACGATTTCTTTGTTGCTATTATTTAAAGGCTTGCCTTTTGGTAACCAAACCACAAGCAATAATGCCGCAACGGCTGCAGCTGCGCCAATCCAGCGTAAGCTTCGCTTTTTAAATATGCTGCCCGCAATTTTGCGGTAAATCCGTTTTTTAAGTATATCGGGCTTTACTGAAGTTGTATGAATGCTTTGAATGTCAATTTGCGGAAATGATTGCTCCAGGGCATTTAGCTGTTCTATTTCTTCGGTAGAAGCAGTTCCTGCCAAATAGCGGTCAATAAGTTCATTAAATTGCAATTCGTTCATACTTGCTGTTTGATAGGTTATCTCTCAAACGGCTGTATACACGTAGTCTAAACCTGTTAAGCTTGTGTTAAGGTTACGTTAGCTTGATTAGGTAGTGAAGAAGGTTAATAAAACAAAATAAGCAGCAACAGGAGTTCTGCTTTCATACGGCTACGCAAAAACTTTAAGGAGTTATGTAAATGAGTTTCTACCGTACGCGACGATATTTGCAATTGATGTGCTATTTCGGCCGTTGTTAAACCTTCTTTCCTGCTTAACAAAAATACTTTCCTGGTTTGTGGCGGCAACTTGTTAACACTCTCATCTAACTGGCTTTGCAGTTCCTTAGCTTCGTATAAACTGTCGGGAATATCGGTTGCTGAACATACAGCCTGGGCAGCCTCGTTTAAATATACATGATGTAAACTGTATTTCTTAATATTGGTATACACCCGGTTACGTGCAGCACCGAATAAATAAGGTGCAAATCCGGCAGCGAAATCAATGCTGGACTTAGATTGCCAGAAAGAAATAAATACATCCTGCACAATATTTTCGGCAAGTGCATGGTCCTTAATACGCATGTACGCAAAGTTGTATAGGCCCAGCCAATACTTATCGTAAACAAGCGTGAATGCTTTTTCGGGATGTTGTGTTAATAAAGCCGCAATTTCCCGATCTTCAGATTCTTTGGTGGGATATATGGATGAGTTGGCCATTGGGCAAATTTACGTTGATGCTGTATTTTAAAATAACCAGATAATATTACCATTACATTAAGATAAATACATTGCATGCCTCTCCGGTTGATCACTGACCCGGAAGCGGTAAGCTTTTAAAATCAGATCAATAGCTGCAAAACCTACCAAGTATTCCATAAGCTTCCTTAATTTTCTTTCGGATAAATGCTTCATGTGTAAATTTTTCGAGAGGTGGTAAAAGTTAAATCCAACTTTACTATCCTTAAAATCTATTATCCATAAAGAATTTTGCATGTTGTTGCGTTTTTTAAAAATATCTCGTAAACTTACGCATGCTGTTAATAAGGCTCATTGCTTTACAATTAATCTATACAGTAATACATCGCTTCATATATAATTGCCATGCACAGAAACAAAATCAAATTGGTGTTGCTGCTTTTTCTTTTAATTTCCATGGCCGCGCATGCGCAGCAGCAGCGTGGCGATTCTGTTTCTGCCGGTCAATGGGTTAATAAAAATTTTAAGAAGCTTGGCAGAAGGCAAAAAATAGCTCAATTGATGGTTATCCGCCTTTCCGAGAAAAGGGGTAAGGATGTTGTTTTTTTTGACAAAGAGGTAGAAGGTTACATCAAAAAATATAAGATAGGCTCGGTTTGCTTGTTTCAAGGCAACGCTCTGCAGCAAGGTAAAGTACTGAACCAATTACAGAGTACAGCTAAAGTGCCGTTAATGGTTTGTATAGATGGAGAAACAGGTGTTGGCATGCGTTTCAGCGATGTAAAGCCTTTTCCTGACCAGCTCACTATAGGCGCTACCAGTGATGCCGCTATAGCCTATGAAATTGGTAAGGCTATAGGGGAGCAGTGTAAAATTGCAGGCATACAAGTTAATTACGCGCCGGTAGTAGATATTAATAACAACCCTAATAACCCGGTTATTAACTTTCGCTCCTTTGGGCAGGATAAATACAAAGTTTCGCTTTATGGAAGCCGGATTATGAAAGGGATGCAGGATGCCGGAATAATGGCCTGTGCCAAGCACTTTCCGGGTCATGGCGATGTGTCCGTAGATTCGCATTTCGATTTGCCTGTGATTAACAAATCCTTAGCGCAGCTGGATTCTTTAGAGCTCTTTCCATTTAAAACACTCATTAAAGAAAAAGTAGGCAGTGTAATGGTGGCACACCTTTACATACCGGCTATTGATACTACGCGCAACAAAGCTACATCGTTGTCTAAAAATAATGTAACCGGTTTGCTGCGCGATAGGTATCAATTCAACGGCATTACGTTTACCGACGCTTTAGAAATGAAAGGCATTGCAAAGTTTTACCCACAGGGCGAAGCTGCGGTACAATCATTAATTGCCGGTAACGATATGCTTTGCTTGCCCGGAGATATTAAGGGCAGTATTAAAAAGATTCGGAAAGCTATCCGTAAAGATCAGTTAAGTTGGGATGATATTAACGCCAGGGTGAAAAAAGTGCTGTTGGCCAAGTATAATTTAGGCCTCGATACGCTTAAACCCGTCGATACTTTAAATATTGCAGCCAGGTTGAACGCGCCCGTTAATGAGCTGAAAAGAGAGGTTTATAAAAACGCCATTACCCTGGTGTGCCAAAACGATACCGACGTACTGCCACTAAAACCAAATGCTAAAATTGCTTATGTTGGTGTAGGTATTGAGCAGGAAAATCATTTTGCCAATCAGCTGCGCACAATGTATAATGCCGATTGCTTTTACTTCGGCTACAAAAGCGATAGCACCCAAGCCAGGCTTTTATTGCAGCAATTAGGAAATTACGATGCGGTGATTATAGGAATGCACAAGTATGCAAAGTATCCGGCCAAAAACTTTGGCATAAGCGCTGCGTCTGTTCTTTTAATGCAGCAGCTTCAGCAAAGGGCCAACGTTATCAGTTTGGCGTTTGGCAACCCTTACGCTATCACCAATTTTACCGGTGCTAAAAATATTGTAGCCTGCTACGAGGATGATGACTTGATGCATGACGTAGCACTCAACCTGCTGGCCGGCAAACTTACACCTAAAGGCAAATTGCCTGTAACGGTGGGTAAATTCGCTTATGGCACAGGTATCAATACTAACTATTATTTGCCGGTTGTAAAGCCCACACTTGCCGGCTTGGATAGTGCCTCGCTCCTTAAGGTTGATAGTATTGCGGCAAACGCTATTCAAAAAGGTGCAACACCCGGATGTGTAGTATTAGTTGCCAAAAATGGTAAAGTGGGTTTTTACAAAGCATATGGCCATTTAAGCTATAATGGAAAAGAGAAAACTGATCTGCAAACGGTTTATGACCTGGCATCGGTAACCAAAATAAGCGCTACCAATGTTTCAGTAATGAAACTGTACGAAGAAGGCAAACTCGATCTGCAAAGGACCGTTGGCGATTACCTGCCCTGGGTACGTGGAACAGACAAGGCTAATTTGAAACTGTTCGATGTTTTGCTGCATCAGGCTGGCTTAGTATCCTTCATTCCCTTTTACCGCGAAACTATCAACATCAAAACAGGGCAGCCTAAGCCGGGCTATTACAAAGCAGAACCAAGCGTTAATTATACCACAAGGGTAGCCGAGGGTATGTACATCCGTAACGATTGGATGGATACCATTAAAACAAAAATTTTAAAAAGTAAGCTGGGCCCGGCTAATAAGTACGTGTATAGCGATAACGACTTTATGTTTTTGGGAATGATAGTGGAGCAAATTACCGGTTTAACGTTGGATAATTACGTACGTAAAACCTTCTACCAACCATTGGGCATGACCAGTACTACATTTAAACCGCTGGAGCATGAACCTGTCAATGTAATTGCACCAACTGAAAACGAAAAGTTTTTTAGGCTGCAAGAACTAAGGGGCGATGTACATGACCCGGGTGCTGCCATGTTAGGCGGCGTGGCTGGTCATGCTGGTTTGTTCAGCAATGCTTATGACCTGGCCCAGTTGTATCAATTGTTGTTAAACGGGGGCGAGCTTAACGGCGTAAGGTTATTCAAGAAAGAAACGATAGATTATTTCACGGGTTACCATAGCAATGTTAGCCGGCGCGGAATAGGTTTTGATAAGCCTGAAAAAGACAATGCCACCAGTAAAACGCCTTATCCCTCTTTAAGTGCCTCACCCTTGGCTTTTGGTCATACCGGTTTTACCGGCATAGGCGTATGGGCCGATCCTAAGTACAACCTGCTGTACATTTTCCTATCTAACAGGGTGAATCCCGACGGGGGCGATAACAATAAGTTAAGCAGCCTCAACGTGCGCAGCGATATTATGGAAGTGATTTATAAAGCTATAATTAAGGATAAAATACCGGTTGCCATTGCTAATACTGCTAAGCCAATCCGTAAATTACAAAAACGCACTAAATAACTTGTGCGCTATAAAACGGTGATTTTGCCTGCATATTTTTCAACAACAGCACTATCCGGGTTATGGTCGGTAAGCAGGTAGTCAATAGCACTCAGGTTGCAGATCTTCATCTTTTGGGTAGAGTCGAGTTTTTCGGCAATGCTTAACAAGGCTGTTTTACTTGCAGAGTTAATAATGGCCTTTTTAACTTGTACAACCTCCCAATCTGAGTCTGAAATGCCATGGGTTATCGAAATGCCGTTTGTTCCTAAAAAGCACAGGTCGGCCTTAATTTCCGAAAGCTGGCTTATTACCTGCGAGCCGGTTACAATATGCGAATTTGAAGCAAGCTGCCCGGCTAAAAGGTTAACCGCCACATTGGGGTGTTCGGCCAGTTCCAGACCAACCAGCGGACTAATTGTGAAAATGGTGCAATGAAGGTTCTCAGGAAAAATTCGTGCTAATTCGAGCATGGTGGTGCCACCGCCAACTAATAATACCATGCCGTCTTCAATAAGTTCAACAGCTTTTCGGGCTATTTCCTTTTTACCATCCTTGTTATAAATCTCACGTCCCGAAAATGGGTAGTGAAAAGACTTAGACAGGGCACCTCCATAAACCTTAACTATTTTACCCAGTTCGGCCAACTCATTTAAATCTCTTCTAATGGTATCTTCCGATACATTTAGCTGGGAGCTTAAATCGGTTGATAATACCTTGTTGTGGATATTTATCTGGCTAATAATATGTTGCTGCCTTTCTTCTTTTAGCATAATTATAAAAGTATAAAATTATCGCAAGTTTGATGGACAGTGCTATTTTATTATGAGTTTTTGCATATTAACATAAAAATCATCTAAATTTCATGCTTGTTAATGCACGATGTGTTCCGGCAAATTATATATTTGTGCATGTTGGTGCGTTTTTTGAAAGAATTGTCGCACAATAATGCTTGTCCGATAAATAAACCATACCTCCTGCTAATGGAAGCTACTACAGAAAAACTGTCAAACTATACCGATCTAGATCAAATGTCTATTGATGATATCCTCATCAATATTAATAATGAAGATAAAACAGTTCCCCTTGCTGTTGAAAAGTGTTTGGGTGCCATAAGCGCTTTGGCAACTGCAATTCTCGAAAAAATGAAAGACGGAGGCCGGTTGTTTTATATAGGTGCCGGTACAAGCGGGCGCTTAGGTGTGGTAGATGCTTCCGAATGTCCGCCAACTTTCGGCATTTCACATGATTGGGTAGTGGGTATAATTGCCGGTGGCGATACCGCCATACGTAAGGCAGTTGAATTTGCAGAAGATGATGTTACACAGGCCTGGAAAGACCTGCAAGAGTATGACATTACTCCAAATGATGTGGTGGTTGGCATTGCGGCATCGGGCACTACGCCTTACGTTTTAGGTGGCCTGGAGGCGGCAAACCAACAGGGCTTGGTTACGGGTTGTGTAGTGTGCAACAGCGGGAGCCCTATAGCTAAAGAGGCACAATACCCGGTTGAGGTAGTGGTTGGTCCTGAGTTTTTAACCGGATCTACCCGTATGAAAGCCGGTACAGCGCAAAAGCTGGTATTAAACATGCTCACCACATCGGTTATGATAGGTTTGGGCAGGGTTAAAGGCAATTTAATGGTTGATATGCAGCTTACCAACCACAAGCTTTACAACCGCGGCGTACACATGATTATGCAGGTAACCGGTAAAAGCGAACAGGAAGCAGCAGAACTTTTAACCCGGTACGGCGGGGTTAGGCAGGCTATTCAGGCGGTGCAAGGTTCGTAAGCAATAAATAGCGTAATAGAAAATTGAATAGATAAAACGTCAACAACAACCATATCATCAAAATAATATCCCTCCTATGGCACGATTAAATTTACTGGAAGAAACACGGTACGAGAAGCTGCCGGTAATTATTTACGACCATGCAGCCATGGCCAGTATAGCGGTAGCGCGACGTATAGAAAAACTCATTAAAAGCAAGCAGGCCCATAATAAGCATGCGGTTTTGGGTTTGGCTACCGGTGCCACCCCTGTAAAGGTATATGCCGAACTGGTGCGAATGCACCGCGAAGAAGGGTTGAGCTTTAAAAACGTAATTACCTTTAACCTGGACGAATACTACCCTATGCAACCCGATGCGGAGCAAAGCTATGTAACGTTTATGCAGGAAAACTTGTTTAACCACATAGATATTGATCCGGCTAACATTCATATTCCTAACGGAACGTTGCCCCAGGAGGAGATAGCCGCTTTTTGCCTGGCGTATGAAAAGAAAATAACCGAACTGGGTGGCATCGATCTGCAAATTTTGGGGATTGGCCGTACCGGTCACATTGGTTTTAACGAGCCGGGTTCGGCACCAAATTCCGGAACGCGGCTGGTAACCTTAGATGATTTAACCCGGCACGATGCTTCGCGCGATTTTGGTGGTAAAGAAAATGTACCAACCAAGGCTATTACCATGGGTATTGGTACCATCTTCAAAGCCCGCGAAATTATTTTAATGGCCTGGAATAAAAAGAAAGCATCCATCATTAAAAAAGCGGTAGAAGGCTCAATTGCGGCCGATGTGCCGGCCACCTATCTGCAGCTATCGGAGCATGTGGAGTTTGTGGTTGATAAGGATGCCGCTTCCGAACTTACCCGTTTTGATACGCCATGGCTGGTTAAAGATTGCGTTTGGGATGAACCAACTGTTAAAAAAGCGGTAATATGGTTGGCAAACAGCCTTAATAAGCCCATACTAAAACTAACCGAAGAAGACTATAATAACCATGGTATGGCTCAGCTGGCAACCGAGCGGGCACCGGTTTATAACATCAACATTCACATTTTTAACCAAATACAGCATACCATTACCGGCTGGCCGGGAGGTAAACCTAACGCAGATGATTCCCAGCGACCAGAGCGTGCCGAACCCGCCAAAAAGCGTGTGATCATTTTTTCACCACACCCCGATGATGATGTAATTTCGATGGGGGGTACCTTTATTCGCCTGGCCGACCAGGGGCACGATGTGCATGTGGCGTACCAAACCTCCGGTAACACCGCTGTTTGGGACGATGAGGCATTGCGATTTATGGAGTTTGCTATTGATTTCAACAAATCGCAAAACACCGAAGATGGTCAGTTAAAGCAGGTTTACTCAAACATGCGGGAGTTTATTAATCAAAAGCAGCCTAATCAGATAGATACCGTGGAAATGCGTACGGTAAAAGGCCTCATCAGGAAAGGAGAGGCTTTGGCCGCTGCCCGTTTTGCGGGCTTGCCCGATAAAAATATCCATTTTATGGATCTTCCTTTTTATGACCGGTCAAAGAGTCATAAAGACAATAGCTACGAGGCTGATGTACAGCAAACCATTGCTTTACTGCAAGAGGTAAAACCGCACCAGATATTTGCCGCCGGCGACTTTGCCGATCCGCATGGTACCCACAAGGTTTGTTTCGATATTGTATTGCAAGCATTAAAACGCCTGAAACAAGACGAAGAATGGGTGAAGGATTGCTGGCTGTGGTTATACAGGGGGGCATGGCACGAGTTTGCCATTCACGAAATTGAGATGGCCGTGCCGCTTTCTCCGCAAGAGGTGCTCCGTAAACGGTACGCTATCTATAAACATCAATCGCAAAAGGATGTGCCGGTTTTTCCGGGAGATGATGCCCGTGAGTTTTGGGTAAGAGCCGAAGACCGCACCCGCGAAACCGCACATTTTTACGATGAGTTGGGCCTTGCCGAGTACGAAGCCATTGAGGCCTTTGTAAGATGGCGGATTTAACAAAACTATCTTATATTAGAAGTTTGATATTTACCCGGCCGGCATGAAAAAGATATGTTTATTATTGATTGGTATTTTACAGTTTGTGATGATGAACTGTGCATTTGCCCAGCAACCCGGTATTATACCGGCGCCGGTACAGGTAACGTATGGCAACGGGAGTCATTACCTGTTGCCTAAGGTTGTAACCATTCAGGTAAACAATATATCGGATAGTGTAAGGAGCGTTGCCAGCCAAATAGGCGAAAAGCTGCAAAGATCTACCGGCCATAAATTTGTTATTAAAAGCACCTTGGTTTATACGCCGGGTGCTATTCGCCTGCTGATTAATAAAGTGCCGTCGGCCACTTTAGGCGCCGAGGGCTATCAGCTGAATGTAACTGCAAAAGGTATAGCCATTACCGCCAACAAACCCGCCGGCTTGTTTTATGGCTTTCAAACGCTTATGCAACTTTTCCCCAAAGAGGTTGAAAGCAAAAGGGTGCTTGCTGCCGGTGCATGGAAAGCGCCTGCCGTAAGTATTATTGATTATCCGCGGTTTAAATGGCGCGGTATGTTGTTTGATGTGGCAAGGCACTTTTTTACCAAGCAGCAGGTAAAGCAGTTTATAGATAATATGGTGAAGTACAAGTTTAACGTACTTCAGCTGCACCTTACCGATGACCAGGGCTGGCGGTTAGAAATCAAAAGTTTACCCAAATTAACCGAAGTAGGTGCCTGGCGTGCCGAACGCACCGGCCGTTGGGGCGAGTTTACCAAACCTGCTCCCGAAGAACCAAAGACCTATGGCGGCTTTTACACGCAGGATGATATGCGTGAAATTATAAAATACGCAGCAGACCGTTATGTGAACATTTTACCTGAGGTTGATATACCTGGACATAGTTTGGCTGCCGTTGCCTCATACCCCGAACTTACCTGCACTCCCGGAACCTACCAGGTTAACGCAGGCGAACGCTTTATGATCTGGAAAGGCGGAACGTTTTACAGTTTGCTCGATAATACCATTTGTCCGGCTAATGAAAACGTATACCCTTTTTTCGATAAGGTGTTTACAGAGGTTGCCAACCTTTTCCCGTTTCCCTATATCCATATTGGGGGAGACGAATGCTATAAGGGTTTTTGGGAAAAGAGCGAAGCCTGTAAACAGCTTATGAAGCGCGAAAACTTAAAAAATACAGATGAGTTACAAAGCTATTTCATAAAAAGGATTGAAAAGATAGTATCCTCTAAGGGCAAAAAGGTTATTGGCTGGGATGAAATATTGCAGGGCGGCCTTGCACCGGGTGCTGCTGTAATGAGCTGGCGCGGAACCGAGGGTGGTGTTGAAGCCGCAAAAATGAACCATGAAGTTATTATGTCGCCCAATAGTTTTGCTTACTTGGACCTTTACCAGGGCGATCCCATAGCCGAACCTCCTACCTATTCTATGGTGAGGTTGCGCAAAGCATACGAGTTTGACCCTTTGCCTGCAGGAGTGGATGCACGTTTAATATTGGGCGGACAATGCAATTTATGGAGCGAAAGACTTTCTACCATGCGGCATGCCGAATATATGCTTTGGCCCAGGGCCTTTGCCATATCCGAATCGGTATGGTCTTTACCGGCTAAAAAGAACTGGAGTAATTTTGTGAGCAGGATTGAGCAGCACTTTGAGCGTTTTAATATAGCCGAAACCAATTATGCGCTGAGCATGTATGACCCTGCTTTTTCGGTAACTAAAGATATTGCCAATAACATTAAAATAGGATTGACCACCGAGGTGGCGGGTCTTGATATTTTTTACAGTTTTGATGAGTTTAACCCCGATAAGTATTACCCCAAATACCAATCGCCTTTAAGTGTGCCTAAAGATGCAGCAAACCTTAAAGTAATAACCTACCGTAACGGTAAACCAATAGGAAAAGTAATTACTATGCCTATTGCCGAATTGCGGAAACGTGCAGGAATAAAAGACAGCAATACCGTACTCTAACAATCAATTTTATCATCGTTTATTAATTGTTAAGTTCCTTTAAAGCTTGGATTGGCTTCTTATGGTTAAATATTTCTTCGTTTGTATTTCTATTTAAGTATTAAATCGCGCATTTTGTTGGAAATAGCTCAATGCTATGGAGTTTTTGTTGAAAATTTCGTTGGTATTTTACTGTTTTTGGGAAAATGTGTGAAGTTTTGCAGTTCCTCAGTAGCAAATAGATGCTTTTGCAGCACTTTTGGTTGCATGTATTGCATGATTGTTGCGCATTTGTGCATTTATTTAAAATAGATGTGCAAAAGGTTGCATTATTTAAAAATCTTTTCAATATGTTTATGCAAAAGTTACTAAGGTTCGTTTCCAATTGAAAAACTGTGTTTCTCCAACATGTTTTAGGTTTTTCTTTCCAGAATTTTTAGCCAACTTCTTTTTACAAGCAAACTATTGATCAAACTTTAACATAAAACATGCAAAAACAATTACTCTCATTAATTTTGGGTATTATCTTGCTTGCAACACAGGCAATGGCCCAACAAAGGGCAGTTACCGGTACGGTAACAGATGCCGTTGACGGCGGTCCGCTTCCCGGCGTTACCGTTAAGCTGAAAAGTACCACTACAGCTACCGTTACAACAGGTTTAGGACGTTACTCTATTAATGCAAAACCAGGGCAGGTATTGGTGTTTTCGTTTGTGGGTTATAAACCGCAGGAAGCAACTGTTGCCGCAAGTGGCGCAGTGGATGTGAAGTTGCAAACAGATGCCACAGCGTTGAACGACGTTGTAGTTACCGCTTATGGCATCTCTCGTGATAAAGCCAGCCTTGGTTACCACGCACCGGTTGTAAAAGGCTCGGAGGTGGCCGAAACTCAGCGTAACGATTTTTTTGGCGGCTTACAGGGCAGGGTTCCGGGTTTATCTATTAACAGTACTAATGGTAATCCGGGTGCATCGGCTCAAATTGTGCTGAGGGGCTTTGTGTCTATTAGCGGGGATAACAATGCCCTTATTGTAATGGACGGTGTGCCTATTAACAACACCACGCTTAACCAAACGCGTGAGCTGGTTAGCGGCGCGGCCAACCGCGATCAGGATTACTCTAACAGGGCTATAGATATTAACCCAAATGACATTGAAACTTATACCGTTCTTAAAGGTCCGGAGGCTACTGCATTATACGGTAGTGCAGGTGCAAGCGGTGCTATTATAATTACCACAAAAAAAGGTAAGGCCGGCCAGGCATCTATCAACTACAATAATTCGTTCAGGGTTGAGCATTTAAACAAGTTCCCTAAGCAGCAAACTATGTACAATTCAGGTAGTGTTGGTGTTTACGACCCCGTATCTACGTTTTTTAATGGTCCTGCTTTTGTACCGGGTACACAGCTTTATGATAATATTGGCGAATTCTTTCAAAATGGTTTTACGCAAAAGCATAATCTTACTTTTGACGGAGGCTCCGAAAAATTCACCTACAGGTGGTCGAACGAGTACAGCGATACCAGGGGTACCATACCTAATACCACCTATAAGCGCTTTTCATCGCGCCTTACCAGTACGGCCGAAATTTCATCTTTGTTAAAGATGACCACTACTTTTAACTACATCAATAGTAATAACGATAAGGTTAACAAAGGGCCTAACGGTTTCCTGTTGTCATTATACAGGTTTAACCCTTCGTTCGATATTAATAATTACGAAGATGCTAAAGGCAACCGTGTTTTGCATACCAGTTCTATTTTTGGGGAGTATGATAACCCGCTTTGGGAAGTAAACAAAAACAAGAACAACGATAAAACCAACCGTATTCTGGCTAATACCAACTTCGATTTTACACCGGCAAAATGGCTTAAAGTTAATGCTATTTTGGGTTTGGATGTGGCTTCAACCAGTGGGTTATCTGCCTATCATGCACAATCATACAGAGGTTCGGGAAGTGCAAGTGCTCCAACCGGTGGCCGTATACTTACTTACGATAGGTTAGACCGGATCTTTAACGGATCGTTAACGGCAAGTGCTAAACAAAAAGCAGGTGACTTTAATGCCACTTATATATTAGGCGCAACCTTTAACGATTTTAATTCGTCTACCAATTCGCAGCAGGGTCAAAACATGTATGATCCAAACTTTTATAACATCAACAACACCTTGCCTACCACGCATAGGGTTTTAAATTATATAAACCGTTACCGTACGGTGGGCGCTTTTGCACAAGCAATTTTAGGTTATAAATCATTGCTTTATCTAACGCTTTCGGGCCGTATAGATGGTGCTTCTAAATTAATGAACCCTACAAATTATGAAGATAGCAAGCCGTTTTTTGCCTATCCGGCAATTAGTACGGCTTTCAACTTTACCGAGCTCAATTTCTTTAAGGAGCATCTGCCGTTTTTAAACTCTGGTAAGTTAACTGCATCGTATGCTATTACCGGTAAAGAACCATGGAGAGAGTACTCATTGGGTACTAACTATGTTGGTGCAACTACAACCGGTGGTGGCTATTATTTATCTAATTATGCCGGTAACCCTAATTTAAAGCCCGAAAAATCAAAGAATTTCGAAGTTGGTGCAGAGCTTCAGTTTTTTAATAACCGTTTAGGGGTACAGGTTGATTACTATCGTTTAAGAAGCGAAGATCAGATCATTAACCCGCGCTTAAGCTACGGTGGTGGATTTGTACTGGAACTTATAAACGGCGGTACCGTGTTAAACCGTGGTATCGAGTCGCAAATTACCGGAGGAATCTTCCGTAATAAAAACTTCAGTTGGGATGTAACTTCTAACTTTACTTTAAACAGGGGTGTGGTTTTATCATTAGCTGATGAGCTGCCCGAGTTGTATGAGTCGGATTCATGGGTATCACCAGCTGCGCGGAGTGCTGTGCACCCCGGTGCAAGTACGGCGGCTATAAGCGGAACAAGGTTCGACAGAAATAACAAAGGAGACCTTTTATTAAGCCCGCTTACCGGACTGCCAACCACGTCTGATACGCGTTACTATCCAATTGGTGACCGTAATCCTAAATTTACGCTGGGTTTAGTTAACAAATTCAGGTATAAAAACTTTAACATGTCGTTTCTTTGGGACCTGCGTTATGGCGGAGATGTGTATAACGCTACCGAATACGAATCTTACGGCCGGGGTACAAGTTTAAAAACGCTTGACCGCGAAACGCCAAGGGTAATTACTGGTGTGTTGAAAGACGGATTAGAAAACTCAGCTAACCCAACAAGAAATACCATTTCGGTTACGCCTTATTATACACCGGCTTATTACACCACCAACATATCGCCCGAAATGTTTATTGAAAGAAACATAAAAGCTTTAAGGTTGCGCGATGTATCGTTTGGTTATGATTTCCCAAAATCAACTATCAGCCGTTTAAAATACATTCAGAGCCTGGGCGTGTTTGCCACCATTACCGATGCGGTATTAATTACCAACTACACCGGCAGCGATCCTGAAACTAATGCCAATTCAACAGGTGTTGGTGGCATAGGCGGTTATGGTATTGATTACGGAAACGTGGGTAAACCTATTGGTTTCAACTTAGGCTTAAGGGTAAGACTTTAAAAATTTGACAAATGAAAATGCATAATATATATAAAATTGCGGCGGTGATGTCAGCCTTGTTTGTGACCACCGGGTGTAAAAAATATTTGGATATTAACAGTAACCCATCTATACCTCAAGAGGTAAGGGCCGAACTGTTGCTTCCACCCATTATTTACCAAATGAGCAATGGCACCACCCAGGATAACCGGGTAATTTGGAAGATTACCCAAAATATGGGTGGTGTATCTGCGCTTGATGCTTCATTGCTTTGGGAAAAACATGGCTTTCCACCGGCGAGTGATGTAGGTGGTGTAATATGGCGCATGACGTATGTTGATTTAGGTCTCAACCTGGAAAACATGATTAACGACGGCGTAAAAAATGAAAAGTACGAGTATGCAGCCATAGGTTATGCCATTAAAGCCTGGGCATACCAAATGACTACAGATTTGCATGGCCCTATTATTTTAGATGAAGCTTTTACCGTAGGCCAGTTGAGATTTAAATACCAGGACCAGCCGGAGGTTTATGCCAAAGTAAGGGAGTGGGGAAACCTCGCCATTAAATACAGTAAAATGCAAAGCCCGGTAAGTTATGCTACTACTTTAGCAGGCGTATCTGGCGATGGTATTTACAGGGGCGATATGGCTAAATGGAGAAAGTTTGTTTACGGCTTGTTTGCTTTACAATATGGTCACCTGGTTAATAAACCACAGTTTAAAACGGCGTATGCCGATAGTGTGGTTAAGTATGCCGATCTTTCGATAGCCAACGAGGCCGAAGATGCTACCATAGGCTATACCTCTTCTGTTGCTGCCGATTCTAACCCAATGGGTGTGCAAATGGGGCTGATGATACCATCAACCGCTACCACTTATTATTCGAGACCAACTACCACTATTTTAAGCTTGCTTACAGGCGGTGTAAGGGGCACCGCGGCTACTGCACCGGTATTTACTTCGGTTGATCCGCGTATGTACCGTATGTTGCCGGGTACACCTACAATTGTAAAAGTTCCGGGTTTGCCTGATATTAACACACTGAGCTACCAGGCCATAACTCCAAACCTTGGAAGTACAAGTGCTGGTATTCCTACAGTGTTGGGAGCAGTGCCAACCGGGGCAGCTGCACCAATAGGGCATTACATTTTTACGGATAGATCTCGCTATCCTATTATGACTTACAACCAGTTACAGTTTGTAAAAGCGGAAGCCTTGTTGTTGAAAGGTGACGCTGCCGGCGCTTATGATGCTTATACAAAAGGTATACGCGCCCATATGGACTTTTTTAACCAGTACGGACGTGCATCAACAACACCCGATCCGGCTATTTCAGCAGCAGAGGTCAATACCTATATGGCTTCGAGTGAAGTTGCGCAAAACGCAGGCGATTTAAAAATTGCCGATGTTATGCAACAAAAATACATTGCACAATGGGGTTGGGCCGGTTTGGAAACCTGGTGCGATTTAAGAAAGTATCATTATGATGCTACCGTGTTCAGGACTTATTATCAGTTGACCGCAGGTGAGCTATTTGCGAGTAACAACGGCAAGTTTGCATACCGTTTTAGGCCACGCTACAACTCCGAATACGTTTGGAACTCCGACGAGTTAGCCAAATGGGGTGGTTTGAACGCAGATTATATGACTAAAGAGACTTGGTTTGTGTTACCTAATTAATAACGTTTAATAAAATTATTATGAGGATATTATATAAGCTAACGATGTGTGCAGTGAGTTTACTTGCCATAGCGGGTTGCACAAAAAACGTGTTAGATTACGGTGATGTTGAAAAGCTAACCGGCGACGAAGCACTTTTGAAGATCAACAACGTTTCGATGTATGCCAACAACCGTACGGCGTTTTATAAAATCAACGGTCAGCGGGTGAGCGGACCACTTACAGCCAGGTCTCCCTTTCCGGGTGGTGGCTATAACACAGGTGGCGATTCTAAACCCGATTTCTTGGTAGTACAGCCGGGGGAGATTAATCTATCGGTGGTAATGCCTAAAAAGAAAGATGATGGTACCGATTCGGTTGTGTTATACAGTACCACTTTAAATGTAGATGCAGGCAAAAAATACTCTTTGCATTTAACAGATACTGCTGCTAACGTTAAAAAACTGCTTACGGAAGAAAATTTCGTAATGCCCGATTCGGGTTTTGCGCGTTACCGGTTTGTAAACCTGATACCTAATGTAGCCGCAGTAGATCTTTACTACGGAAGAACTGCAGTTACCGCGGCCGACCAAAGTGCCGATTCGCTGGTGTTGGGTAACGTGCCGCTCCTGCAAATGTCACCGGAGTTCAGGATGAGGGCAGGCGGGCAAATAGGCGGTGTGCTCGGTATCTGGAAAATTCGCCCGGCCGGTGCTGCTAAAACGGCTACTACGCTCTTAGCCTCTTATGCCAGCGCCAGCAGCGTGCTTAACAGAAGAATTTATACCGCATTTGCTTGTGGCTATAGCGGCAAAACAATAGCTTCTCAAAGGCCTTATGTGTCTTTTTACCTGGTAAGGTAAATTAGGGTTTAAATTATAAAGCTCCGAGCAAATAGATCAATTAGTTCTATTTGTCCGGAGCTTTTTTGTTTTAAGTGAAATATGTTTGGCTTTATAAAGCAACTAATAGCAAGTGTATTAACATGATTAGAAACCGTATATAAACAACGGGTAACACAATTTCTTCGTTTACGCGAAGTCCAAGAATCTTGCAATGCAATCTTGTTTTTTGATCATCCTACTATTTTTGATTGCTGCTTTTTAATACTTTAACTAAAAACGTATCAATGTAATCTACAGTTGGTGTAAACCAGGGCTCAAATAAGCAGAAGGTATGCGGGGAATTTGGAAACGTTTGTACTTCGGTATAAATGTGATGCTGGTTCAGGATGTTGATATAATCGGTACGGCCGGCATGCATCCTATCTACCGAACTATTAATGAACAGGGTAGGTGGCGACTGTGGCCCAGCATGGCTTAATGGTGCCGCTTCTTTCCATAGTTCGGGTTTTTCTGTTTTGTTATACCCAAACCAGTTAGTACCTGCCGATATGGATTTGCTGTCGTCTCCCTCGCCCGATTCGGGGTGGATGAAGGCTAAAGTACCATCTATATCAACTATAGCCTTAATGCCGGGTTGGGTGTTTCCTACTAATGTGGCCAGCTGCCCGCCAGCCGAAAAGCCTAAAATCACTACCTGGTTAGTATCAACTTTATATTTGGAGGCGTTAGCCTTCACCCAATTTACCGCTGCTTTTAAATCTTGCACGGCAGCAGGGTACAAGGCCTCGGTTGATAAACGGTACGATGGTGTAAAGCATACGTAACCTTTTTGCGCCAATTGCTGGGCAAGCGGATAATGTTGCGTACGGTTGCCGGAGCGCCATCCACCACCATGAATAATGAGTATAGCCGGTAAGCGTTTTACTTTGGCCTTTTTAGGAGAAAACACATCCAGTTTCACCATTTGCCCGTCAACGCTTTTGTAGGTGATTTCTTTATCGGCCTTTACCGTTGGCGGCAAGCTGTCTTTAACCAATACAATATTGGGAAACTTCTTTTTGGCGTTGAGGTAAGCACTATAGTTGCTGAAAGATGTATCGGGCTTATGGGTTAAACCTTCGGTACGCTGCGCCTGAACAGTGGAACACTGCACTAAAGCAAACAGCAAAATAATGTATTTAACCATAACCAGTAAAGCTTATTAATTATTTACCGCCGGTACGTACGTACATATACACAATACCAATAATTACCGTAACTATTAAAAGGACAAGGCCGGTAATGCCTTTGCGCTTGTCTTGTCGCATAATCCATACCAGCAAACCTACCAGCGGTAAAACAAATATCAGCCAAAAAATAAGGGATGGAATGCTCATAGTTAAAGTATTTATAATGGCATGCGGGCCAGTGGCGCCACATGCTGATCGGTAAAATCGCCTTGTAAAAATTTATAATAACCTGCAACGGCAATCATGGCTGCGTTATCGGTACAATATTCCATTTTTGGAATAAAGGTGTTCCAGTTATATTTGGCGCCTAAATCTAAAAGCCCCTGCCGTAAACCTGTATTGGCCGATACCCCTCCCGCCAAAGCAATATCTTTAATGCCGTAGGCCTTGGCGGCTTTGGTTAGTTTGTTCAGCAAAATAGTAACCACGCGTTTTTCAACCGAGGCACAAATATCGTTCAGGTTCTCCTTTACAAAATCGGGGTTTTTAGCCACATTGTTTTGGATGAAATAAAGGATAGATGTTTTTAATCCGCTGAAGCTAAAATTATAACCCGGTATTTGTGGCTCGGGAAACGGATAGGCATCAGGATTACCCAAACGGGCATGCTTGTCAATTAACGGGCCGCCGGGGTAGGGCAGGCCTAAAATTTTGCTGGTTTTATCCAGTGCTTCACCGGCAGCATCATCTTGCGTATGGCCTATAACTTCCATATCAAAATAATCTTTAACCAGCACAATCTGTGTATGTCCGCCAGAAACTGTTAAACATAAAAACGGAAATGCCGGTTTGGGGTTATCTATAAAATGGGCAAGTATATGGGCTTGCATGTGGTTCACTTCTATTAAAGGCAAGTTTTGAGCCAGGGCAAATGCCTTGGCAAATGATACACCTACCAAAAGTGAACCTAAAAGGCCCGGTCCGCGAGTAAAAGCTACTGCATCAATATCATTTTTGCTTACTTTTGCGTTAACTATTGCCTGTTGCACAGCAGGAATGATATTTTGTTGATGAACTCGTGAAGCGAGCTCGGGCACAACGCCCCCGTAAGCTTCGTGTATAGTTTGGTTGGCTATAATGTTACTTAACATTACACCGTCTGCATACACCGCTGCCGAAGTTTCATCGCACGAAGATTCAATTCCTAAAATAACAGGCACTTACTATGGGGTTTTAAAGCAGCAAAATTATTAAAAAAATACTCAAAATAGCGCTTGTTCTCGTACTCATTGTGCTGCTCATTGTCAGTATAGTGTTAATACTTTTTCAATACAAACCGGTTCAAACCTGGGCCGCACGCAAAGCAACCAAATACCTTTCGGAAGAACTGCACACCAAGGTAGATATTAAAGGTATTTATATTAAGCCTTTTTCGTCGGTTGTGCTCGAAGACCTGTATGTTTTAGATAAACAGAAAGATACCCTGTTACGCACCCCCAAACTTACGGTTCAGCTCACCGGCTTTTCTATATTTAACAGTATTAAAGACCGTACTATTGAGTTCAGGAATATTGAATTAAATAATGGGTCTGTGTATTTAAAGAAACTTAAAGACAGCACCACCAACCTTAAATTTATTATTGATTATTTTAATGGTAAACCCGATACTGCCAAAAAAATAAGCAAACCCTGGACGTTGAACTTTGAGCGCATAGCTGTTCAAAACTTTCATTTCAGGTACAAAAACTATTTAATTAAGACAGCCACCCCAAAGCAGGTAAACTTCGATGATTTGGATGTAAGCCGGTTGAGTGTGGTTGTAACCGGGACGGACCTTAAAGACCACCTGTTTAAAGGCAACGTTCAACGCCTTACCCTGCGCGAAAAGAGTGGCTTTGCGGTTAAAAACCTAACCGTTAACGCTAAGATAGATACCAACCAAATCTTTTTGCAAAACCTGTTACTGGTTACGCCCAACTCGCGATTGAAAGATTTTTTCAGGATGAGGTTTAAATCGTTCAGCGATTTCAGCAATTTTGAAAACAAGGTACGCATGGATGCCGATTTGAAAGATTCGCACCTGTCATCACAAGACATTACTTACTTTACCCCTTCGCTGGGTAAGGCACAGTTTGAGTTTGATATTAACGGCCGTGCCAGCGGATTGGTAAACAATATTGTAGCGCGAAATCTTACCGTATCAACCGGCCAGGCAACCTATTTAAAGGGAAACTTTACGTTAAAAGGCCTGCCTAACTTAGATAAAACCCAACTGAACTTGGCGTTTGACCAGTTAGCTACGAATAAGAAAGATCTTGATAATTTATACAGCCGCTTCACCGGCAAGCCTAACCAGCATGTACCCCAAATGCTGGCCAAATTTGGCAATATGAATTTCAAAGGTACCTTAACCGGTACAAAAGATAATTTTACTACAAAAGGTACCTTTAAAACGCTGCTTGGCCGGTTAGATCCTAACCTGAACCTGCGATTTAATGCCAAGGGTGTGCCTGCATATATGGGAACCATTGCAGCCACAAATTTTAACCTGGCTCAACTGCTGGACAACAAAACTTTAGGCCGCACAACCCTTACAGCTAAAGTTGATGGCAGTGGAGATGATTTGAAAAATCTATCGACAGATTTGGATGCCAGGGTAGCCTTCATTGATTTTAAAGGCTACAGCTACCATAACATTAATTTGGATGGTAGTTTTAAGCGTAACACAGGCAAAGCTAAAATAGTGGTGAACGACCGTAACGTTAAGCTTAACTTAATGGCTAATGTTAACCTTAACCCCAGGCTTCCGCAATACCAGTTGGTGGGGTCGGTTACCGATGCCAAGCTAAATAAGCTAAAACTTGTAAAAGATACACTGACGCTCACTACGCATATTGACACCCGTTTTACAGGCGATAACTTAAACAACCTGCAAGGGTATGTGAGCCTGAACCCTACACGCGTTACTACACCTAAAGATAATTACGTAGTCGATTCGTTAAAGTTAACGGCAACAGGCCTGGGCGATCAGCGGTTGATAAGCCTGCAATCTGACCTGGCCGATGGCAGTATTAAAGGTGCTTATGACCTTACCACCCTGCCTTCTTACTATAAAACTATTGCTAAAAAGTATATTCCATCTTTAAAAACAAGTATAGTTAAACCCGGTCTGCAAAACTTCGAATTCAGGCTTAAACTAAAAAACCTGGATCCGGTCCTGCTCATTTTTGCGCCAGATTTAAAAATACCCGAAGGCGGAACCTTTGTAGGGGTCTTTAATTCGGCCAAAAAAACGGCTACCCTGAGCGGCTTAATAAAAACCGTTAAGTATGGCAAAATGGTGTTTCACGATTTTATTGTGGATGAAAGCACGGCCGATAGTTTGCTGACGCTCAACTTATCGTTAAGCCGGGTTGATTTAACTGATAGTCTGTACATTAAAGATATAAACATAACCAACTTTTTACGTAACGATAGCCTGAACTTTAACGTAAAGCTATCTGATAAAAATGCCACCAACCAGTTAGATTTGTATGGATTGGTAGAGTTTGGACGCGATACAACGGCTAAGTTATCCCTTTTACCGTCGGATGTAATTTTGGAACGCGAGCCCTGGCGATTGACCGAACAGGTAAGCATTCGCTGGCTTAACGGCAAAACCCAGATAGATGGCTTTTCACTTACCAACGGTGAGCAACAGGTGAGGGTGAACGGTTTTATATCGGCCAGTACGCAGGATAAGTTGAAAATAGAGTTTGAGAAGTTTCGTATGGCTACCATTAACCAGCTTACCAAAGCCGCGGGTGTGGTATTGCAGGGTTCGTTAAATGGTGCTGTAAATGTAAGCTCGGTTTTGAAATCGCCCGGTGTTGATGCCGATTTGCAGGTTGATTCGCTAACGATGAATCAGACATTGGTAGGCGACGTTAAAATTGTATCGGATTTGGATGGCGAGCGCAAACGTGCTAATGTCAAACTAAATATACTTAACCGGGGCCTCGAAACACTGAACATTGCCGGTGCATATTACTTAAATAAAGAAACCGGCGATAACCTCGACTTTGATATTAAGATGGATCAAACCGAAGCGGTTATTTTTTCCCCGTTCATCAAAACGCTGGTATCTGATGTAAAAGGAACTGTTTCGGCCGATATGAAGCTGAACGGTGCTCCGTCTAACCCTAAACTAAACGGGAATATAACGTTGGCTAATACCGGTATAACAGTAATTTACCTGAAAGTGCCTTATACCATTAATGATAAGGTTACAGTAAACAACAGCGTAATTAAAATAGACGACATGGTTATTACCGACCCGCGTGGCGGCAAAGCCATAGCTAATGGTAAGGTTGATCTGTCGGACTTTGCAACACCGTTACTGGATATTAATGTGCAGGCTACCAATCTTATGGCGCTGAATACCACGTTCAGGGATAATCGCCTTTATTATGGTACAGCCTACGGCACCGGCCGTTTTAGTTTTACCGGCCCAATTGATAACATGAACATTGATATTAAAGCCAAAACCGAAGATGGTACGGTATTTAATATTCCTTTAAACACTTCTGCTACAGCAGGGGAATACGATTTTATACGTTTTGTAAGTCATAAGGATTCTACCAAGGTTATTACCAACAGTAATGCTTTTAAAGGGGTAACGCTGAACTTCGATCTTTCGGCCGATGAAAAAACGTTGGTAAAGATCACTACCGATTTGGGTTTACTTGAAGGGCGGGGTATTGCCAACGGCTTAAAGCTGAATATTAACAGCCTGGGCGATTTTGACATGCGTGGAGACTTCCTCATTACATCGGGTAAGTTTGAGTTTACGGCGAAGAATTTTATCAGTAAAAACTTTCAGGTTAACCAGGGCGGTACCCTCCGTTGGACGGGTAACCCCTCAAACGCGGAGATCAACCTCAGGGCCATTTACGAACTGCGTGCTAATATATCAGATCTGTACACTGCAGCCGGTTTCCAGGCAGCTCAACCAAGGCAGGAGTTAGTGCAGGCGCAACTGGTATTAACCCGTACTCTGTTACAACCGGCAATAGAGTTCGATTTTACATTTCCGCTTAACCCGTCAATTAAAGATGAGCTGAGCACTTACTTAAGCGATGTTAACAACCGTAACCAGCAGGCATTGAGTTTGATTGTAAGGCGGCAGTTTGCCCCCGGTACCGGTTCAAATATTAACCAGCAGGTGTTAGGAACCGCCAGCGCGGCAGCAAGTGAGTTTTTCTTTAACAAGTTAAATAGCTACATATCACAATCAACCAGTTTCAAAAGCCTCGATTTAAATATACGTTCGCAAAGTGATGCAAGTGCATCGTTAAGGTTGTTTAACGATAGGGTGTTGCTTAACGGTAGTTTGTACAATGCCAACGGTAGTAATGATCTGTTCAGTAACAATTCATCTAACCTGTTTAATTCTAGAAACCTGACAACGGATTTTAGTGCAGAATATTTAATGCGTAGAGATGGACAGCTAAGGGCACGCTTCTCTTACCGCACCTTAAACAGTACTACGCTCACCACGTTCAGCGATTTGCAAAGACCACAATACGTTAATGGTTTAGGTTTGATTTACCAACGGGATTTTGACACCTTCGGCGAGTTTTTCAGGAACCTGTTTAGAAAAGGCAGGTCAACTAACAACGCTACTCAACCCGGCACTACCACATCTCCCGCCGCTATTGACGACCCGGATGAAGAAGAATAAACATATGCTACAAACAACAAATGCCATCGCTATTAAAGGATGGCATTTGTTGTTTATAAGTTAAGCTTGATTAATGATTCTTCAAAATTGCATGATCCATTTTATCGCGCTTGGTACGTAAGTAAATTTCGTTATGCGGATTCGGTTCAATTTCAATAGGTACGGTTTCAATCACTTCCAATCCATAACCTATTAAACCGGCACGTTTTTTTGGATTGTTGCTCATTAAACGCATTTTGGTAATACCAAGGTCACGAATAATTTGTGCCCCGATGCCGTAATCGCGCAGGTCCATTTTAAAGCCTAACTGAATGTTAGCTTCCACTGTATCCAAACCGCTTTCCTGCAATTGGTAAGCTTTTAATTTATTAATTAAGCCAATGCCACGGCCTTCCTGGTTCATGTATATAATAACGCCTTTGCCTTCTTCGCTTACCTTTTCCATTGCTTTGTGCAACTGTGGTCCGCAATCGCAGCGGCAGGAGCCAAATATATCACCGGTAACACATGAGCTGTGTACGCGTACTAAAACGCTTTCACCAGGCTCCCATGTGCCTTTAATTAAGGCTAAGTGATTGTCGCCGGTATTTTTTTGCGTATAGGCCACCATTTCAAAATCGCCCCACTGGGTTGGCATTTTTACGGCAACTTCACGGGTTATCAGCGTTTCGCTATTTAAGCGGTAGGCAATCAGGTCTTTAATAGATATAATAACCATATCAAATTCCTTGGCCATCACCAACAGCTCGGGCAGGCGCGCCATTTCGCCGTCTTCTTTCATAATTTCGCAGATTACACCTGCTGGTTCTAAACCCGCCATTACAGGCAAATCTATCGCCGCTTCGGTATGGCCCGAACGGCGCAATACGCCGCCGTCTTTAGCTATCAACGGAAATACGTGCCCCGGCCGGCCTAAATCGGCTGGCTTGGTAGCCGGGTCTATAAGCGCTAATGTAGTTTTCGAACGGTCTGAAGCAGAAATACCCGTAGTGCAGCCATGCCCCAATAAATCAACCGAAACAGTAAAACTGGTTTCGAGTGTGGCCGTATTGTGGTTTACCATGGGTGCTAACTCCAGTTCGTGTGCCCGTTGCCGGGTTATAGGAGCGCAAATTAACCCGCGCCCAAAGCGAGCCATAAAATTGATAGCCTCGGGCGTGGCATAACGGGCAGCTATTAAAAAGTCGCCTTCGTTTTCACGGTCTTCATCATCAACAACAATAATGATCTTGCCGGCTTTTATAGCTTCAACAGCTTCGGGTATGGTATTTAACATGTTAGTAAAGGCATCAAAAAAAGCAAGTATGGTATAGCCAGTGATTGCTAAGTTATTTATGTAAACAAAGTTAAGCTATAGTGCAGGCAAACAAGTCTGTAGTTTGTAAAATCAGGATGGCAGGGTTTTACCCGGTTTCTTGGTTTTAAACAGTTTTTTAAAGAAGCGTTTGTATGATTCCATATCAAAAAGCACCGAATCGTTAGCAGCTTTGTACGAAAGGAAAAGACCTATGGGTGTTAATATGATTATGGATATCCACATACCCGTTGCAGGCGAAATGCTGCCTTCTTTGGCCGATTTTTCGCCAATAGTGCCGATGATGTAATAGATCAGGAAAAAGACCACAGATACTACCAAAGGCAGCCCTAAGCCCCCTTTACGGATGATAGCACCCAATGGCGCGCCTATTAAAAACAGGGTTAAGCAAGCAGCCGAGAGGGTGAACTTTTTTTGATACTCAATGGAGTACCGCCTGATGTTCTTCGATTCGTCTTTATATCTTTCAGACAGCGTGCGTAATGATTCTTTAATGGAATTGGCTTCGCTCATGGCTCCGGGCAGGGCCCTGTCTAAAACCACCCCTTTAATTGCCGTGTTTGCCGCAACCAATTTAATATTCGAATCGTTCCGCATTTTATGTGGAAGGGTAAAATATTTAATATACGGCTCTATCATTTTGTGGTTGGCGCTGGCTGTAGCATTTACGGCTTTAATGGTAGAATCCTGAAACATGGTAAGCTGCTTCAGGTTCATCATCACTATTTGGGAACGCCACTCGTTTTCGTTGGTGCGTTTCATTTTAAAGCCACCCATATCAAACTTTTGCTCGCTCGAAGCAAAGCGCTCCCGCCTGAACTGCTGCCGCTGGTTAAAGTTGGATTTGCCGGGCTCTTCTACATAACGTACACCGTCTTTAAGTTTCAGTACTAAAAACAGATCGTCGGGCGTGCGGTACATTACCGCCTGCTTGGCAAACAGCACAATCATATCGCTCGACCCCTCTTTTTTTTCGTAGATCATTACACCATGCAGCGTTTGCCCATCGGGGTCTTTTTTTTGCACGCGGATGGAATATCCCGGAAAGCTGCTGTTGAAGATGCCTTCGGATATTAAAAATGATGTTTTTTGCTGACGTACATCGTATAAAAGAGAGTAGTATTTAAAGTTGGCAATAGGCAGCATGTAATCTGAAAACACAAACGCGCCGATGCTCAGCATGGTAACCACAATAACCATAGGATACATGGCCCGGCTTAAAGATATGCCCGCCGATTTTATAGCTACCAGCTCGTAATTTTCGCCCAGGTTGCCATAGGTCATTATGGAGGAAAGCAATACAGATAGGGGCAACGCCATGGCCACATTGGTCATGGAAGCGTATAGCATCAGTTCGAGAATAATGTACCACTGAAAGCCCTTGCCTATGAGGTCATCGATGTATTTAAATAAAAATAACATCAACAACACAAACATTACAATGAAAAAGGTAACTACAAAAGGCCTGATGAAGGATTTAAGAATAAGAAGATGGATCTTTTTCACTGGGCAAAGTTAAGCATTTGTACCCGTTCGTACCCGCAGGCAGCAAGATTTCCAAACGTTAACCATAAACGCTTTACACGCCTTTTTTAGTATAAGGCGTGAGGTACGTTAAAGGAAGTTAAATGGTCGTTTTAAGCGCCTATTACCCCAACCAGGTAATTGATCTGGTTGTTCCAGATCAGCTTACGCTCGGCAATAGTTTCTTCGGTAGCAAAATCGGTGATACTCAGGGCAACATCATTGGTGAGTTCGTCCTGTACAATTTCCATTTCAAAATAACATTGCGGGTCATCATCTAACCAGCGAAAGCGCACAAACTTGTTCTCTTTCATAGCCACTAACTTTGCTTTTTGCTCTTCATCGTCCCAGGTAAAAGTAAATACCTGATCACGAAAAGTTACCTTATCAGCAAACCATTGCGATAGTCCGTTAGATTCACTCAAAAAACTATACAGAATACGGGGAGAAGATTTGATTTCATACTCGAGGCTGAACTTTTTTTTATCGGACATATAGCAGGTTTACAGGAGGTTTTGCAGGCTGAGCAGCAAATGTTAACATTTTTTCTAAAGAAAGGTAAATTATCCTATATTTGCAAACCTTTTTAGGAAACCCATACGGGCTACTTAAAACAGGGATTAACCATAGTGTTATAGCACATAGATAGTTATGCACTACATCCCCCGGCGGGGTAGCTCAGATGGTTAGAGCGTAGGATTCATAACCCTAAGGTCGGCAGTTCGATCCTGCTCCCCGCTACTTTGAAAAGCCATCCGTTAATACGGGTGGCTTTTTTTATTTTACAGGACATGTTTACAGTTTACGTGCTCTATTCTCCAACTTATAATAAGATATACATCGGCTATACTTCCGATTTGGAAAATCGCTTTCGTTCGCACAATATGCTGGCTACCAAAGGTTACACTGTCAAGTTTTGGCCTTGGGTAATTGCTCATACGGCAATATTCATTTCGAAACCGGAGGCAATCAAAAGAGAAACGTCGTTAAAGACGGCACAAGGGTGAAATTTTGTTTGGGAAATCATTCATCAAAAGTTTGATGTCTCAGATGGTTAATGCGTAAGAATTATATCCGCCAGCTGGCGGACGGCAGTTCGATCCTGCTCCCCGCTACTTTGAAAAGCCATCCGTTAATACGGGTGGCTTTTTTGATTTACAGTACATGTTTAAAGTTTACGTGCTCTATTCTCCAACTTATAATAAGATATACATCGGCTATACTTCCAATTTGGAAAATCGCTTGCGTTCGCACAATATACTGTCTGCCAAAGGTTACACTGTCAAATTTCGGCCATGGGTAATTGCTCATACGGAAATATTCATTTCAAAACCGGAGGCAATCAAAAGAGAAACGTCGTTAAAGACGGCACAAGGGCGAAATTTTGTTTGGGAAATCATTCATCAAAAGTTTAATGTCTCAGATGGTTAATGCGTAAGATCATATCCGCCAGCTGGCGGACGGCAGTTCGATCCTGCTCCCCGCTACTTTGAAAAGCCATCCGTTAATACGGGTGGCTTTTTTGATTTTACAGTACATGTTTACAGTTTACGTGCTCTATTCTC
>Ga0265780_10000753_pt1 | contig 48703 bp, 50 predicted proteins | sample P1T30metagenome_FD_192432 | JGI IMG/M metagenome (GOLD analysis project Ga0265780, IMG submission 192432) | Plant litter microbial communities from East Loma Ridge, Irvine, California - P1 T30 | ecosystem: Environmental > Terrestrial > Plant litter > Unclassified | place: USA: California... | reverse complement strand
AACGCGATCGAGCGACGACCGCGGCAAATTTTTGGATAAAAACTCAGCTGAATCACCAATATTGCACACGGTGTGGCCTGGCTTGGGCGGGATGAACATCCACGCTTTCTTTCCAGGGTGATACACCTGTAAGCCGCCCACATCAGAGAATACCATGGAAAGACTCCCAATATCGGTGTGGGAAACGTGGCCGACTTCCTCGCTTTGGGGTCCGTGAGGTAGGTACTTGAGAAGTCCGAGGGCGTTAAGAGAGGTGTGGTCTTTGCGGTGATGTTTGGCAAGGTTCTGTTTGTCGTCCAGATTCAGGGATCGTGACAGGCTGTCCAAAATGACTCGTCCAATGTCTCCCAGTGTATGGTTTACGGCTTCGAATGCCTCGCGTTTCTGCTGGAACTCTTTCGGTAATTTGGCGGGCTTATCACGAGGAGCAATATGCAGGGGGTGCTCAAATATCTGCACAAGTTTAATCGAAACGTCGAGCTGGTGTTGCGTCTAGAGGATGATGGTAGGACTTACAAGGAATCCTTGCCATGATCTCCATCGCCTCCGACGCGGTGCCCTCAACCACTTCTTCTCCAAGTCATCGGTCAGCAGACTAGAGCCAGTCATCCACAGCGCCATTGAAAAGCTGATTTCGCAGCTCCGGGCCCATTCCAGGACTGGCAAGCCTGTTGCCATTAACATGGCGTTCAGTTGCGTCACGACAGACGTTGTGACGAAGTATGCGCTTGCAAAGAGTTAAAATTTCCTAGGATCTCCAACTTCTGAGCCGAACTTCCACCGCGCCATTATTGCTGGCACGGACATGGATCCATGGTTTAAGCAGTTCCCGTGGCTCATTACACTAATGAACAGACTACCTCAGAGCCTCATCATGCGAATCAATCCGGAAGCAGCAATCTACGTGCGGTTCCAGGAGGATATCAGGAATCAGATTCGAGAAGCCCGAACCGTATGTCATCGAATATAGTCGTAGAGAACAGAGTGGGGTCTTGACTGACCAGGTCGATTTGCTGACGCAGCCATGAGATATCGATAGTAGAGATGTCAAGTCCATCCAAGTCTCAGACTTACTTAGCCTCCGCATCCAAAATTGGCCCAGATGTAATTACAAATATTGCCGCTGACTGGCTGGTAAAATCTCTCAAGGAGCCCTACAACTGTACTCTTACCACAACCCGATGAACCCACAATAGCGGTCATCTTGCCCGGTGGGAAGGAGTGACTGAAATTGTCTAGGGCCAAGGTTTCCTGGCGTGAGGGATAGATATGGCGAACGTTCCGCAACTCAATTGCCCCCGTGAATGTTTTCGGAATCGTACCCGTAGAGACGGTAGAGTTAATCGGCGACTGACGACAGCACGCCTGGGAAATCCTGTCTGTCGCCGTAATACCATTTACGAATGCTTGAGTGTGAGGACTGATATTACCCAATGCGAATGCTCCCGTGATGTTGACAAACAAGATCGTCAAATAGCAGAAAGTGAGACCCTGCCTTGAACAAGGAAGCGCGAACCCTGCCAAAACGCAAGGCCGTAACTCCAGAAGATAATGACGTTCATCGCCGCAATCATGCACGCTAGAACAATGCCACTCTTAGACCCAGCCTTACGCGCCTTCGCAACGTGCTCTTCGTATTGGCGGACCAAGGTTTGCTGCATACCGTAAGCAGTGACGGCGTGCACAGAGCTAATTGCTTCTTCTGCTAAGTTCGACCCCGGCGCGTACGCTTCTGTTGACTGCACCGTATACTTGATCATGAATTTTGCGCCTACGCTCATGGTTGCGACAATCAAGATTTGAGCAGGAAAAACGACCAGTGTCAGGATCCAGCTCTTTATGAAGCTGATTATCAAGGCCGAGACGAACGTGGCAATTGCGGAAAGCGTGGCTGACGCTTTGCCTGTGATGGCATCCTGAATGAGGCTGATATCTGTCGTAAGGCGCGTGTTCACTTCGCCGACGCCGAGACCGTCGAAATAAGCAATATTCTGGTGCAGAATTGCTGCGAGGTACCTCTCACGGATACGTTGTCCGATGCGTTCTCCCGCTAGGGTGAAACCAACGGTTGCAGCGTATATGGTTCCAAATTCAAGAATGGCTAGATAGACGTAGAAGAGACTGAGCTGGTTCACCTCTCGGTTGAAGTCTTCTAGGGTGGTGTCGCCGACGAAAAAGCCGCGAAAAGACTGGTCCATGTTTCCCAGAAGAAGCTACAAAAATACCGATGTCAGCTTAGTTCGACATTGCAAACACGAGAGGAGGCTACTTACCATCGCCGAAGGGTTTGCAGCACTCCTATAATTGCAGCGATAGCGCTGAGAATGATGATAATCCCATCCAAACTGCTCGTGCAACTTAGCAAAAAGCGGGCTGGATTGTGCCATGAAGTCGGACCGGCCATCCGGCCCTGTAGCACAGCCTTCTCCTCTTTCCCCAGGATCAATCCAGGTCCCTCGAAAGACGGCTTTTGCTGAGGGGAGTTATTCGCTGCGTCCATAGTGCTCCGCTGGCGCACCTCGCTGGCCACTTCGTTGGGCGAAGTGAATACAAGACGTCGCAAGACGAAGATTGCAAGCCTCGTTTTACATATTCAGATGGTGTCGACATGCGGATCAGGCGGGCGCATGCTATTGGTTAGTAGAGATGCCAGGGTCATTTTCGCTTTCGGCTCTTTCTGGACAACTCCGATGTAACGGCAAGATCTGTAAACAGGACTGAAAAACAAAGTTCAACTAGCGTCGGCGACCTAGCCATCTTGCTTGGGTCCATGCTAGCGTTCTACTCTTTTTATCTAATTAGACATACCCCCAATTAGCGTCGGACTCTCGGTGTCTCGGGCACTTACTCTGTTCCCGCGAGTGGAGTATGTTTTACGCGTTACTTAGTTAGAACCTCTTTCCTTGAATCGAACCATCAATGCGGGCTTCCACCACATGACATGCAAACGGCTCTCTCCCTCCCGGTCCAAACATTTGTTTACGAGTTTCATATCATATTCCCACAGCATCTTGGATAAAATCAAATTGATCTCCATGTATGCAAAGCTGAACGGATGTTAGCCCTGAGACTCATGTGATAACCTAAGAGCTGGTCGCGCGGCTATTTTGAACTCACTTCTGGCCTAAGCAGCCTCTTGATTCCATTGAGAACGGCTAGCTAGCTCCTTTGATGTCGGTGGATTCGGGGTTCATCCAGCGTTCGGGTTTGAACTCTTTCGGATCGGTGAAGTTTTGTTCACTATGGGTCAATGTCCAGGCGTGTATGAACACCTCAGCCTGAAGATGAGGTCAGTAGAGTGAGCACAGGGTCCTCAGAAAGGATATGCTTACGCCGGCCGGGACATATACATCTCCTACATTCATGCCCGTGGACACTCTAGGGAAGCCTTGGCTGCCAGGTGCGTACATCCTGAGTCCTTCGCTGATAACAGCCTGCAGGTAGGTGAGTTGCCTAGCAGCTGTAGCGTTGATCTCATCATAAGATGTAAATCTGCCTCGTATCTCTTCCTGAACATGGGAAAGGCATGTACGGTTCCGCAGCAGATAGTATGTTACCGCAGCCAGGAAAGTCGCGGTAGTGTCTGCACCCGCAATACTAGAAACAAGTCAATACAGAACAAGCTTCTGTGGTGAGACTGTTTTATGAGCTTGTATACATACATCAACGTGGAGGCGTGCGCTGTCATTTCCTCTTTGCTTACGGTCCCTTCCTCATACCCTTTAACGACCGTAGAAAGGAAATCATTCCGGCTGGATATTTTTGCTAGACGCCTGCATTGTTTTCTCAGTTTGAAAGTAAACATCAGGTTGCTGTGGATGACTTACTGTTCAATTTTTCTTCGACTTTACTGAGAATTCTGGTTTTGCACGGCTAGTGTTGATGGAAACAGTAGCCTGGCTAGTCTTGCTATGAACGGCAAACGGCGAAGGTTGTCAATCAACGTGATAAAGTAGAGATGGCTGACGATAATCTCTGACAAGCTGTATGGCTCTCCTGCAACATGGCCAAGTTAGTAACAACACGGACGAATTTGCCTGCTAGGAACTCACCATCTTCTACGCTGTGGAACGACTCTCCGAAGGCCATTTCGCCTAAAGTATCAAAAGCAACCATTTCGTACCATTTGGTCATGTTGGGACCGTTTGCCTGCGCTCCGTCTGCGCCAAGTTTAGTAACGAATTGGTCGACTGCTTTGGTAATGATGTCTTCTTGGTCCATCAGAACCCTTGTGGAAAAGGCGGCGGAAAGCATCTTGCGCATCCGACCGTGCTCATGGGGATTACGCTCGCTCTCGATGCACAAAGACTTGAACCCGGCCCCATATATGTCGTAGAACTCGCTCTTGATGGGGGTGGGTGCGCCGCCAACGCGGTGCCCGTAGATGGCTTTCCATGACTCAAGGGACGCAGAAGACAATTCATTAGGCGATACTCAATCAACGGGGCCTTTGCAGCTTTAGCAATGAGTTTATTTCAAGGAGACTCTCACATGCCAACCGTATTTATGGTGCTGTGCCTCGATAGCAAGATGATAACGACCACTCTGCGAATGGTAGATGCGCCATAGCTACTCTAAGTCAGTCCCAATACCACTGAGAGCGCATAGTCCTAAGTTCTCTTACCAAGCTGGACCTTGCAAAAAATGGTCCGAGGAAGGCCGCAAGTTTGTGGAAATAGGCATTATAAATGCCAATAGCAAAGATGTACAAACAGACCTGCTGTCTAATTAGGTCGCTGGGCCTATGCTATATCCCTGGCGTTGAAGCGACTCACCATAAGGATGACAACAACGGGAGAAGATGCCCTTGCAGCGGAGCGGTAAGAGACTAGAGAGATTCTCCATCGAAGATCCCATTTGCTGATCCATTTTGCGTTCGAGGAACAAATATCCGTGTGACTGTCACAAAGTGCATCAATATTCTCTCCAGTACATGAGATGCGGTACTGTTCCTGGGTTATGTATGCTCGAAGCTTAAATGACTCTCTCCTTAGGTGTAGAATCTCGAAACGCTGACCCTGCCAATACTAGCACTAACTGAGCTGAGCATTGCCCGATGCACTGGGAACAGTGGCGCTCGATTCGGGCTGTCCATCGATGCTAGATCGCAAAAGGCCCAGAACAGTATGGTCACTCGTCGGAAGAATTGCTAATCAGGACAAGTGTCATATTCAGCACTACTCGACGTGTTGCATTTCCAACATTGAAGTCACGAGTCAAGTAAAATTGCCATAAATTCCAGCCATTGGTAACGCCTAACAAGTCTTTCAGCTTCAGCAACTTGCACACCGCTTCTGTTGTCTACTGGTGTAATATCGCAAAAAAAACCGATGGTCTAACTGGCAGTGGGTGTATTGTAGCGGAGCGTAGTCTTGCTCCAAATCTCGTTTCCGCTGATTTGGTACTCCAAACCCTTGATGTACCGCATCAGATTCCCATCAGGTGGGAAGTTCTCATCACGCCTTCGCTTCTCAACGAGATGTTCATGCTCGTACTCCCACTCGCGGCACAAGACCCAGAGTACTCTCTTTGCCGCTGCGTATGGGAGAGACGTCTCGTCTGCCAAAACCTGCACTGCCGAGCAAAGCGCCGAACCCTCGGGATGACCCGTCTGCGCAGCCAAAAGCTTCTTGTCCCAGCTCAAGATATCGTTGAGGACGGAGAGATGCTTGGCGACATTTTGTTCAATGGGTTGAACGGATGCGAGCTCCTCGGCCGAAACGCGGAGACCCATTGAGAACCTCATTAGAGAGCAGAGAAGTCTGTGGAAAGGCTTGTTAGTATTTCGATATGCTTCTAGAAAGGGATTTTACTTGCGCTTTTCCGACATCTTTCTCTCTGTAGATCAGGTAGGGGCCCATTCCACGAATCGTCAGCCGGGCCTTGTCGGTTTGAGCACGCATGAAAGTGAACGTCGGCTCAAGCACATCGTCTTCTAATTGTCTATCGTGAGATCTCATATCCTCCGATAAATCGTACATCATCCACTCCACAGGGACATTGCGATCCGGCTGGACATCACCACGAGCGATGGGCATGAGTTTTTCGTTGTATGCGCATCCCTTTTCGAGAGACATGTCTTCCAGTATATCTGAAGAAATAATTAGTCGAAGAAAAGAATTGAGCTTTGTTTTGGGTATGAACACACCGTCAATCAGAAACAAAATCGTCAGAAGCCTGCAGGCGAGATAGATGCGATCAGCCAGGCTCAAGGGAAAGTAAAGACATGTGACACGCGAGAAGCCTGCGGCGACGAACTTCTTCCTGTCTTTGGCTGTCTGAAAAGGCCAGTGGGTGAGGAAGTATCCATCAACTTCAGCTGTGATCTGCTTTTCCGATGGATGACATTCCGCAACGAAACGAGAGGGAGGTGGGGCAAAATGTGAGGCAGCAGGAAGGGATACTGCCGGCGCGGTGCTACTAGATTGCTGCTGAGTATCGGCTCTTTTGCTTGGGAAGACAGAAGTCTCAGTATCAGGGTGCAAAATAGATGGGGCCATTGTGAGATGTGCAATGTAATTACTTTGGGAAATGCGTCGTGTGAATGGCTAGGAAGGATGAGACGACAATTCCAAAGTTCTCAAAAGTTGTGCAAGATCTTGGATGTAGTTAAGATATAACAGTTCTTGATGCGGCTTTGAATACTTGGTATCCATTCGGCCTGATGTTGCGAGTGGGTATGTGGCATGGCCACCATCACCAGCTTACTGCCCCAACATCTCGCTGACCCCATCATTGCTGCCGGACTTCTTGTAAGCTCAGCGGACTTTGTGGGACTTGCTGTCGTGTACTCTGCTACTGCCTCACAGCATCAAATGGTCGAGCTTTATGGAAAAGACAGTCTTAGTCTGGCGAAGACGCCATGCCGCTGGAATGAGAGAACTATTTTAACCTTGGGAGACAGATACACGGAGCTTGAAGGGCCAATAGCATCTCTGAGGGTCAAATGGTTTGGGCTAGAGAACACAGAACTCACCCGCTTGCAACAAGCAGCCGCCGATTTCTGGTTTGATGTTTAGCGAATGAAGCAATTAAAACCGCTCTCTTACTTGCTGCAGGCGTGATGACCGTATATAAGCACTATTTCTTAAGGTAGATTGGGTCATTGCTTCTATAATGAAACTAGTCCAAAGAAACTGTAGGCCACTACGTGAACACCAGCTGCTCAGCTCGGCTGACTACTCCGCCACATCAGATCAGCCGTTCCTTCTAATCTTTCACAGTTCGAACGCTCTTACTTTGTTTCCGTAGCTGCTTCACCAACTTCCCCCTCCCCTTGCGCACTCTGCCTATCCTCCCCACAAGCCATTGGCATTCAGTGAAATACATCCATTCCCGAAAAGCGTACCAAATTGAGGAAACCAAAACGAGCCAGAGGCATGCAAGTAACATCAACACGGGTGTATCTCGGACAAAAGAAAACTCATGCGGCGCATGCATGAACTCCTCAAGAAAGCCCAAGAAGATCAGGGCTGTCATTTGGATCACGAAGATCGTAGAGAGCGTCGAGACGTACAGCGCGTTGCGGTCTTCATTTGCCGTGTTGTGGTCTTCAATGGCGCGGCTCCGTGACCGGGTTTGCGAAACGTCTCGTACGGTACCACGCACCATGTGATGTAATGCTAGAATCGTTGACAACAGCGCCACACCTGCGACGCCCGTAGTGATAATTTGTAGTAGGGGGTGACATGCGCGCGATTCGAGGCATGGACGCATTCTGCAGACGCGCAAATGTTTGAGTGGCAATGGAGTAGAGTTGCAGTTGTGAGGCGTAGAACTTCGTGAAAAGGTTAAAGTTGATTGATGAGTGTGATGAAGTCACTGGGGTGTTTGTAAAAGCAGAGAGTCCTCGAAGTACTTGACTTCAATCGAGAGTCGAGGGTACAAGTGCATTCATGCATGCCAAACACGCAGGCAACCGCCAACTATAAGTATTGATTGCCTTGCTTGCTGGTAAACTCCACACACGACTGATGTGGTCACATTATGTATCACACAGTGCAAGTAGTTGCCTGAAGTGAAAGCCTCGATTTGCTGTCGGATGGATGTAGTGAAGGATTTGTATATAGACAACTAGACTTGGGCGGCCGGTCGGAAGCAAGATAGCGGTAACAACTTCAGCGGCCAGTCATATTTTGCTACAGTCTGTAATCTGGCGAAGATACGATCATTCAGTGCCGAACCGCGCACTCTACAAAGTCCGACTGACTGAGTTCAATATCACATCCTCACAATTCCCGGTTCTCTCAACTCCTGCACGCCCTCCACCACCTCCCCTCTATCCATCACTTCCATCCAGCTGCCATGCCTTGCCCACCACTCGAGATGTGCCCACATAGCCTGCCTCCCATTGCGCACCTGCGTTCTCCGCACCCTCAGAGTCTGCCACTGAACCTGCAACGAACCCGCAAAGAAAATGAAAAAGGCAGCCCAAAGCATCGCCAGGAGTGAAGGCAAGAATGTAACCATGAAAGGCGCAACATCAGGCACGCGCACAATGCACTGGAGAATGATAGTACCGACATATACTGTGGCATGGATCATCAATCCTAGAGTTACGTAAAAGAAGTCGCTGTAAATGGGTGGAGGGTTTTGTCCTCTCAATTCGAAGAGGCTTGCTATGTGCGGTAGCATGCTAGTCGTCGTCAGGAAAGTGAGCATGTCGAGGATAAGGAGGTCTTTGAGCAGGAACGGCCGACTTGCGTATATGAGGTCGTCGACGTATGTGGAGATGATGCGACCCATGGCTGTTCGGCCGAGATTTTCAAGGAAGCGTTGGAGGCTCATAGTGCAGAAAGGGTGGAGGTGAGGATTTTGCGAGAAAGGCAGTTGTTGGGAGGTACGAGGTTTTTTTACTGTGGCATGTCTTTTGAACTATGGTCCGTGAGCGTGTCTAAGCGATGTTAGATATCGGGTTCGGACTCCTGGGTCCGAAGCATTCATGGCTAGCCTCCTTGAAGTCATGCCATGAATACACCAAGAGCACGCCATGTCCGGCTGAAGGAAGATGAGGCTATCGCAGAAGGATTCGCATCGCTCTTCTTTCATGTCACCGTGAGGGCTCTAGACAGCAGACATCCTCATTCCCTCTACAGACAGACCGTTAAAAAGAAGTTGTTCGCGTAGCACGTGGAAGTTGGGTGGAGGTATGGGAAAGCGCGGGAGATCTACAGCGCCATTCCCCTTCTCGACTAGTGGGGGTCAGTGCGCAGAATTTCCAGAAGACGATCCAGTCACTCTCACTGGTGCCACCTTCAATCTTTCACTCACCAAAGCATGTTATGCTACGTTCCCTTGGACATTCGATAACCCGCGCCATGGCATCCACACCGCCCGCACGTGTTCCCATCCCCAAGAATGGCGTCGACTACCGTGGCACAGTGGTGCTTGCGCCAATGGTGCGATCCGGCGAATTGCCCTCGCGCCTGCTTGCCCTCAAGTACGGCGCAGACCTCGTATGGGGACCGGAGACTATCGATCGCGCCATTATCGGCACTACCCGCCGCATGAACCCGCATACGAATACGCTCGAGTGGTCGCGCCTGCCCACGAGCAAACTGAAGAACCCCGCCTTGGACCCCGAAAACCGCGAGAGTGTGCTATATCGGATACACCCGGAGCTGGAAAAGGGAAAGCTCATATATCAGATGGGTACTGCAAACCCAGAGTTGGCGGTGAAGGCGGCAAAGATGGTGGCGGCGGATGTGGCGGGCATCGATGTCAATTCGGGATGTCCAAAGCCTTTCTCAACAGCGGGCGGCATGGGCGCGGCACTGCTGAAGACACCGGACTTGCTGTGCAAGATCCTCAAAAGTCTGGTAGAAGAAGTGGGCAAGCCCTATGAGATTGGCATCTCAGTTAAGATTCGCATTCTGGACACATCCGAAGAGACTGAAGCGCTGGTCTCGCGATTGGTCAAGACGGGAATCACGGGTCTCACAGTACACTGCCGAACCACCCCTATGCGGCCCCGGGAGCGCGCCATTCGCCACCAGCTCAAGATGATTGGGAACATATGCAGAGAAGCAGGCGTCGCATGCGTCATGAATGGCGACGTCACATCACGAACCGAAGCACTGAAGCTCATGGAAGAATTCAACGTCGACGGCGCCATGATCGCCACCGAAGCCGAGAAGAACCCGAGCTGCTTCCGGCCAGACGCAGAAGGCGGGCCGCACGAGTGGCGCTCGCAGTGGAAGACCGTTGTCACCGAGTACATGCGATTCGCCCTAATGGTCGAGAACAGGTGGGGAAACACCAAGTACCTACTTGGTCAGATGATCCCGGGTCGCGACAAATGCTATCAGGCCATGAACAAGTCAAGATGCTACGCTGATGTCATTGGCGCACTGGGTCTTGAGGGCGTCGAGGGCATGCTCGAGCACGCGAAGACTGTCGATGCGCACCTCGGCATACCTCCACAGGAGACGAATGCGGCTAAGAAAGCGAGGGTCCGAGAAATAAACAAGCAAAACGCTCAGGCTAAGGAGCAGAAGGAAAAGCGGAAGGAGCCACATGATGAGCAACCAGAGGCGAAGCGAGTGAAGGCTGCTGAGCCAGCTGCGCCAGTGGAACGCCCGGCGGAAGTCGAGGCACCCATTTTGCAGCAGCATGAGACAGCCACACCCGCCCCTGCTTTGAGTGTTTAGATATTTGATGATCGACTGGCGCTTTTTTCTTTGAGGTGTGTATCTTGGCGGCATCGACCTTGAGCATTTACGGGAGCGTCAAAATAGCATGATGGCACGACATCATGCGATAGGTCATGTAGGTAGTCAGTCTTCTACAGCAAGCAATTTCTCAATCTTGAAGTTAATTCACATTCCCGCTGCTTGTGGCCCGTGCTGAAGGCACCTTTCTTTTCACTGGCTGTCACCTGCCGCTACAGCCTTTCGAGCCTTAGCGTGGCTCTTTTAAGGTCATCTCTTATGTATAAGATCTCGATCTCCATGCATCACCTTCTTTTCTCTCCCATAGCACCACTCCTTAACGAGAGTATCTACCACAGCCTCAACTCTCATAATGGAGACACTCCACACCCACGATCCACAACACAACTCAAACATCACCATGAAGGGCATTCACGCCTTGCCTCTCGAAATACTCGAGTCCGTACTCGAATTCGCCATGACCGAGTACACTGATTTCGGCGCTCGCCTCACATGTCACGGCTTCCGCAATGCCTCTTGGAAGGGCCTGGCCACGTATATTGACCAGAACACCACGTTTGATATGCGTAGCCCCAAGAGCATGATCAACTTAAAGGCGATTAGCGAGCAGAGGGAGTTGACTGATCGAATCAAGGGGTTGACGTTGGGGAGCTTCCATGTCCCCTCTCATTTTCTCGGTGCGATCGGACATTTAGATCCAGAATACAGGCAACCCCTTCTTGTCATTAGGACTCTAAATTTTCAGGTGGCTCGGCAGAACATAGTCTACTTGAGCACGCCGAGGCTCGGCCACTGGGAAGAAGCCGAGTACTTGAGCCCGACCACTGTGCAGGAGTTTGCTGCAATTCGAAAGGAAAGTCACGCCTGGGATGCAACAAATGCTGCGATATATATTTGCAGTCGGATCAGTCACCCCGAAGAGTTTGAGGAGTCTGATCATACCACAACTTTCCTCACGGAGTGTTTCCGTCCATTCCCCGTCCTTTCCAGAGCTGCGTTGATACATAAACCATTCGCGAGAACCAGTACCTTCGACAGAGGGCTTCAACAAGACAGGTATTGGTTGCCGAAACGATATGAAAACGTTTTCGAGGAACTCAAAAACCGATTCAAGCGACCATATACGCTTTGGGACCGACTCGAGACTGGAGACACATGCGACGGAGAGAGAACGATGGCACTTGATCGCTTCGTCAAGGCGCTATCCGGAGCAGGCAAATCGCCCACCGAGCTCCAAATACCTGTTGAAACACTTGACATAAGCAGGTTCCGCGTCCATACATCGAAGCCTGTCTTACACGGGCTCCTCAAGCAGGTGGAGCAGCTTACACTGAGTATCTTCGTTCCGGATGACCCAATCAGCTTCTGCCGAGGGAGAAAATCGGTCTATCGGTTCTCAGGACGCAGAATGCCAAATTTGCGCCATCTGATTCTCGACTTCGGGGAGGCCACCTTGAACCATCAATATCGCCTGGCTAAAGCTTCGTGTTGCAGCAAAAACTAGTCCTTGTGCACACGAGATAATTGGTATATACCGCGACACTTCGCTTTTGCCCAAAATCACGCACCTCACCACCCGAAGCAACCAGGTCTATGGTCTGCCAGACATCAGCCGCGTTGGAAACACCGTTCCCGCGATCCCACAACTCATGCACCATTACCATGCATCGCTCAAGCACGTAAGGATCATCAACCTTGTCGCCGAACTATGCCAAAACGTCGAGCTCGAGCGGCTAGACCTCACACTAGAAGATCATTTCTTCAATGCACAGGGGTGCGGAGAGTGTTATGTGCCGGACGAAGCACAGCTTTTCCGTGCAGCGCCGGTGGTTAACTTATCGCCCGAGTACTACAAAATACTGGATTGGCAGTGGGAGAGGAGCGCGAACGCAAAAGATCAGGATAGTGATAGTGATGGCGATGGCGAGGAAGAATATGATGAGCGGGTGACTGCGGCGCAAGTGGCTACCTAGGTATTGGGCATGGGGTATTACAAACCCACGTGGCTGTGCAACGTTCCGAGCACTACGAAGGGATGAATGGAGGGGGGGTGTGAAAAGGAGCAGTGCAACAAGATTACCATCTAAAATCATTTCGAGGACGAGATTCCGAGGGAAAAAAAATCTGGGTGAAGCACATACTGCAGCATCGTCATGTTATTGTTGGTAACCAAGTAGCATGCAGCAAACTGATGCAGACCCTTTTATCAAACTGCAGGGATCTGGAGATCTAGCCACTATATGTGTCTGGGGAAGAGCTAGTTCAAGGGCGATTGTGAGGATCACGGGCGAGCAGATCGAATTTGGTACCTACATGCCCATAATCCATTCTAAACCCAATACAGAAAGCCAGATATCCCCGATGCACATTAAATTTCTCGGAGATAGGAGCGTTGATGTGTTTTTTAAGCAAGATAAACGTTGAGATTACCATTAGAAGTGGGGTGAAGTCGATACATCATCCCGTTCAGGCAGGTGCTTTAGAGATCGCGTCTTAGCCACGCAGATCGCGCAATCATGTACTTAGAATTGCGAAGCATCTTGGCAAACGGCTCATCGAACATATTAAACACCGTACTCTGCTTGATGCATGAATCTTCGAGCACACCTTCAAGATGTTGCTCACTCAACTCCTGACCGCAGCCGTTCTCGCGGTCACCAGTATCGCGACTCCAATCGGCCCTTCCAATAGCACCAACACAACATACATCGGACCTGAGAATGGCCATCTCGTCATCGTCGGTGGCAACCTGCAAAGCGACAGAATCTGGGAGCGCATAATCACCCTCGCCGGCGGCCCAAATTCATCCATCGTAGTCGTACCAACCGCAGGAGGCGACCCAACCTACAACGCCAGCTTCCCCGCCGCTCTCTCCCTCCAGCGTCTTGGAGCCAAAGTGACAATCTTACACACGTACGACCCCGCGGTCGCCAACACAGACGAATTCATCGCGCCCCTCGCAACAGCAAGCGCCATCTTCTTCGGCGGCGGCAGACAATGGCGCCTCGTCGACGCCTACGCCGGCACCAAGGCTGAAACCGCATTCCAATCCGTCCTCGACCGCGGCGGCGTCATCTCAGGCTCCAGCGCGGGCGCCAGTATTATTGGAAGTTTCCTGGCCCGTGGCGACACGCGCAATAACACCATCATGATTGGCGACCACACCGTTGGCTTTGGATATCTGAAGAATGCCGCGATTGACCAGCATGTTCTCGTGCGCAACAGGCATTTCGACATGTTCGAGATCTTGAATGCGAATCCGGAATTGTGGGGCGTGGCGATTGATGAAGACACTGCGTTGATTGTGCATCAGAATGAGGCGGAGGTGTTTGGTAGCACGTATGCGCTTGTTTATGATGGGGGCTTTTGGTCGAGGGAAGGGACGTCGTTTAATAATGTTCCGCCGCCGAGTGCGAGGTTTTACTTTTTGAAGGAGGGGGATAGGTATGATCTTGCGAAGAGGGAGGTCATTGTGCCAGCAGCAAAGAGAAGTGTCGAGGAAGAGTGGTGAGTTTTGATCTGCGAGAAATCTAGGGCTGTGATTCAGTCAAATGATAGTACGAAATACCACTGTAGATTAGATCAAGTGAATGTGTTCTAGACATGGTCGATGAAGCTCTATTTCACCGAGTTTCGCCGCATCAATAATCGCGAGACTTTTCCAAAATGCGATGATCTGATGCCTTACAGAGTCTGGAGATGGCTTCTTAATAAAAGATGCGGGGATACGGCCTCGCCAATATCAAATCGCCGGTGACATTCTATGAGGAAAAAGGCGTGTTGTGGTTGAGTGTTCCTTCAATTTCGTGCCTCGGCATCTTTCGGTTTCTCCTCAAACAGAAGTGGTTGAAGCGACGAAATGGATGACGCTAGCAACACTCTGCACCTCGATTATCTTCACTGCATCTTCCTAACGTCACTTATCACGTTGAATTAGTGTTTAACTGGTTATCTTATCTACCCGGCATTCTACTTTTACACAATGACTATCGACGTAAGTGTGGTAGAATTGTGCGCGGAAATAGCTCCACTAACTCCGTGAAGATTATCGCTCTCATGACGCCCAAGGCCGGCAAGGCAGATAGGGTCAGTCACTTATAGAAATGTCCGACACGTATGTACTAACAGCTTCAGGTCGAAGAGCTTCTCCTCGAAGCCGCCAAAGCCGTAGAAGCCAACGAGCCCGGCACATTGCGATACCATTTGCAAAAGGAGACCAAGGGCGATGCACCGGTGTTCATCATGCTTGAGACGTGAGTTGCATATATGCGCATTCATTCGCGAAACTCATGAGATACAGATACAAAGACAGCGAGTCTATTAAGATCCACGGTCAAAGTGACTACTTCAAAGCCATGGGCAACGCGTTCAAGACTGAAGATCTACTTGCTGAGCCCATGAAGGTTATGTTTACGAAGGAAGCGGGCGGATATGCTAGCAAGCTCTAAGCATTTTGGTTCTAGTTGGTTGAAATAAATTTGATTCTGAAATGGCGTGGTATGTGTGTTCCATGAAGATATTGACATGTGGTACATGATAGCAGCTTACTTTCAGGCTGTCGTGCTTTCGCATGCTCCGTACTACTCGAAGAGCGCGCAATTGGGAAACTTGTCGTACAGATGTACGAGCGAAAGGTCATCGCTGTACGCTGGGAGAACTCTTTCCCTTAAATAGCAAAGGAGGCTACCAAGAAGACAGGAGTGATTTTACCATAGATCAAGTAGAAAACATCAAGACAGACGGTTGAGATTTGGATGTTTGCCCTGCACGAACACAATTGGAAGTGACTTGGGCGGTGTGGCAGCCTCATCATCACCCCGCTTCTCTATCGCCCTTGCACCTCTTTGTGATTGCATTAGTTACGAACATCTCTGTATTCTATTGCGCATCCCGTCGCCATGATGGAAGTTGAACTGTCGAGCGAAAAGATGCGGGGCAATTGAGAGCTAGAACGAGATGCCTCGGACATTTTCGTCCCCAACATGACGTTGCCGGCGCATCTCGGTCACAACGTCTGAGTCGCGAGCCACAGCGCTGAAAACAATTCATTCGCTTCCCGTTCTCTCCATCGCATCATCTCTCTAAGACTCAGTAGACGAAAATCACAATGGCGCCTCCATCTCAGTTCCACGGCTGGCTAGGCCATGACAAGACCGCCGCCGCGGGCAACATGACCTGGTCCTCTTTCACGCCAAAGCCCTTGAACGACATCGACATCGACATCAAAGTCAGCCACTGCGGTATTTGTGGCACCGATATCCATACGCTTCGTTCTGGCTGGGGCAACACCCATTATCCCGTGTGTGTCGGCCACGAAATCGTTGGTCACGTGGTGTCTGTCGGCAGCAGCGTCACCACTCTCAAACTTGGCGACAGAGTTGGCGTGGGTGCGCAAGCCTTCTCATGCCTGAAAGACGACTGTGACGAATGCAAGGGCGGACTGGAACAGCACTGTACGAAGATGGTCGGCACATACAACGGCCAGTATCCAGATGGCAGCTGGAGCATGGGCGGATATGCGGATTACGTTAGGGTACCGGCGCATTTCGCAATCAAAATCCCAGATGCGATATCCTCGGAAGACGCGGCACCGATGATGTGTGGTGGAATCACGGTATACGCTCCATTAATCAACAATGGCGCCGGGCCAGGAAAAGCAGTCGGCATCGTAGGATTTGGTGGGTTGGGCCACTTTGGGATTCTGTTCGCGAAAGCTCTGGGATGCGAAAAAGTGGTTGCGATCAGTAGGAAGAGGAATAAGGTCGAAGACGCGAAGGCCATGGGTGCGACGGAATATATTGCGACGTCGGAAGATGCGAAGTGGGCGCGCAACCATGCTAGGACTCTCGATCTCATCATTAGCACCGTCTCATCGCCGGACATGCCTCTAGAATCGTACCTGCGACTGCTCAAGACAGGCGGACAGTTCATTCAAGTCGGCGCACCCGAGGACAAACTACCGCCCATCGCGGCGTTTGGGCTGATTGGCAAGGGCTGCAAGATTGGGGGCAGTCAGATTGGTAGTCCAAAAGAGATTGAGGGGATGCTAAAGTTTGCGGCAGAGAAGGGAGTGAAGCCGTGGGTGCAGACTAGGAGTATGAAGAAGGCAAATGAAAGTGTGGTGGATATGGAGGACGGAAAGGCGAGATACAGATATGTGCTCGTTAACGAGGTTGCGGAAAGGGCAAAAATTTAAACGGTACAACCGGGTTAGATGCTAAATAACGTAGTAGAAGTGCAATTTACCGAACTCAGTACATCTGCCTGATACGAGCGACATCTTCCATATTCTGAACGTTTGTAAACGCCCTGTATGCTCTCTCCGCGCGTTTCCCCCCAATGGCAAGCGTAACCTGCTCCATGAATTTCTTTTGCAGCTCTTCGTCGGTCAGTGGGTTCTCAATGCTTCCTTTCGCGTGTTCGATATGCTTGTCCATCGTCGTGCCATCGTTGAACTTTAGGCGCACAAACGCTTCGGCTTTCGAGACGTTGTCATCTTCAGTAACATTGATCTTCTTGCGCATATCCACAACGGTCGTGTTCTTCACCACGTCATTGGTGAATTGAGATGGTGTAGCTTCGCCGTAAAGCAGCCCAATGGCAGCAGCGTGATATATACTGAACTTTCCTTCAAGCCCAGTTTGTGGACTTGTCTTACCAGTCAGGATGAGGACTTCTGGGTTGACTCGCAACTCGACGCTGTCGATGTCGTTGATAGACTTCCCTTCTGGGGAGACTTCATTGCTGAGTTGAATAGCGGCATCGATAACGGGATGCATGACGATACCACAGGGAAATGGTTTGAAGGTGTTCTTCTCAATCTCCCAAATCTTTCCGAGCTGGTCGAAATATGCTGTAGCATTCTCGCGCGTACTGACCACATGAAGCCAGCCATATTTTGCTTCCAGTGCTTGGAGAGAAGACGTGTATCTATTTTGCGCGAGCAACGCAGCCATCATCCCTCCTTGAGCAGCGCGGCCAATGTGAAACGACTTTGTATCCGAACCGAAGAACTCCTGCATTCCCACCACTTGGGTCGATGCGACGCCAATCGCATGTTGCATGTGCGTAGTATCGAGACCAAGCAATTTTCCTACCGCCACAGCAGCACCGACAGAGCCCGTGGTGGATGTAATGTGCCAGCCGACGTCGTAGTGTTCAGGAGAAACCGATAGCCCGAGTTTACATTCTGCTTCCACGCCTGCGACAAACGCGGTGATGAAGTCATGTCCTGTCACGGGTCCGTACGCTTCGGCGATGGAAAGCAATGCGCTTGCGACTGGGCCAGCAGGATGAATGATTGTCTCGAGATGTGTGTCGTCGTAGTCGTCGACATGACTTGCGATGCCATTCACGAGGGCGGCGACTTGCGCATCAGCAAAACCTCGGGAGATGGATCCGTTGGCGCCGAGGATTGACGATGTCGCTGGTCCAGAGAACGGCGACAAAGTGGTATTCAGAGCGATTTGTGGAGCAGGCTGGAAAGCAAAGCCACCGATCGCGCACCCTGCCCAGTTGTAGAAAGACTTGTTAGCTGCCGTGAGGACGCCAGGCGTGAGGTTAGCATAGGTCAGATTTGTTGCCCAGGATGCGAGTTGTAGTGTAGCCATGATGTGCAAAGAAGTTGTCTGGAGAAGGAGAACTTGTGCTATAGCAAGGTCTCAGGGCGGTACTTGTAGTTTCTGACAACTGCAGTTGATTATGGAGCTGCCGCATTGTGGGGTCGTCGATCGTGCAGAGGTCGGGATATGCTCTTGCTAGCAGGAGCTTGACATATACGCACGCGCTGGATAAGTTATCCTAGTATCATACTATGACGTCCGATGACAGAACTAGCCATTGTGGTCTGCGCGAAGCTTGGGGAAAGGGCGGAGATAGGCGTCGGCGGCGCAGGTTTCCTGGAACACCAGCGGCTGCGGGCTAGCGGCCGCAAAAGAAAGTTTGCGCCACGGAGATCTTCCAAAGACTACTACCACTATCATTCATTCCAAAATCGCGCATCAGGCCTTCAGCATGAAAATATTTGCACATCGAGTGGGCACGAGAGGCCAATTGCTGACGCCGAGATCAGGTCGTCAAGTTCCGTGACGGAGGATTCCCCTAGGTCGTTGTACATTAAGTCTATCTATTGTGGTGAAGCTAAAATCGCTCATGAATAATCGCCGGCCTCCCTCTCTCGTCGTCTCCTAAGCTTGAATTACTGTCATTGTCCAATGTTTGCCCGTGATTCATACTTTGGTTGCGTACAATGGGAATCCGAACGTCAGAGCGTTCCGCGACAACCGTGGTCGACACGCTCTTGTTGATTCCGTTTCTCCACTGTTCGGGAGATACGCCAGTGTTTAAAAACACCTTCTTATCTGAGTCTTCACTCGCTCTTCCGCCTGTAATGGTTGTCTTTGTTACTCCCCGCTCGGCTGCTGGCCTGAGCCGGTCGAGTGGCTGCATACTGCTGAAATGCGAGCTCTTCTTCCTGCTCCACCACTTTCCAGACGAGTTCTGACCACTCGAGCCAAGGGACGACTTCAGGAGAGGTCGAAGGGTAGCTATACATCCGGCTGAGATGCCAATGCCTACTTCTACCGTTGTCCAAATCGCGAAATCCGTTGTGCGGTAGAGAAAGTCTCCCTTGTACGGTTTTAGGGTCGATGTGTAAGGTAGGCGGATCACGGTTGCTGTTGAACCACTGCGTTGGGTTGTTAGCGAATGGTTCTCGAGTCGTGTTTGTCCGAAGAGTAATGCCGAGAGACACAAAACTGCAGGACTACTTACATCGCAGCCAACCCAATGATGCCACTCACGACCACTTTAGCGCGTTTCTTCATCTGGAGATCCTTGACGATGAAGATAGGGAGAATTCCAAAGGTCCAGTCCGCAAACGAGTTTAGTCCAGAAACCGCATATGTGAATATGACGACCAGATTTGCGGAGAGACAGCGCCCATTGCTATTCGGATCCAGGTCCCACCAGAACGAAATTGGGTTACACTGGAATATGACCAAGAGCGTGTACGCTATTCCAAGAAACGCAGCGACAATCATAATGATGCGAATGATCCAAATGTGGATGGCATGGGTAGTAATGCGCAATAAGAACAACCCGACGGCGATCTTGAGCAGCGACGTGGACAAAGTGTAGAAGACCTCGCAGAGAAACCAGTATCGCAGAGCCGTCTGGGCGGCCTCATCAGTGAGATCCCGGCGAAGTTGGCCAGAGCCGTGTACTGCTCCTCCAAGTTGGCATGCGAGGTACGCCGTGAACAGGAACAGTGTGACGACCATAACCTGATCATCCAGTCCAAAGGACTTGACCATAAAGGTTCTACGCACTCTGTTAGAATAACGCCGTATAGGGCTGCATATGGTGGAGAACGGACCGAACATAACATCGTAAACCCACAGTTACCCAAGTCAGAACGAGGAACGTTATAGCAACGCCCGCGATTTGACCGCCGCGATCATGGAACATATTGATCAATCCCTTGGCGTAGTTCAATCGTCTTGGATAGGCAGAGACCTGCTCGTCGATTGCGATACGGAGTATCGAATTTGTACCTGCGGCCGCCGCTGACTATATGGCACAACGAGACAAGTCAGGGAAGTGCGTTGAGAACGCGGATTGCGATCTCCAAGAGCTTTTGACAGAAATCATTCTCCTCCCTTTTCCAGTTCTCATCCTTAGTGCCTCAGCAAAACCCCTCCCCACAGACATGCCGGTCGGCGGCCGCATGTTAGAGCAGAGCGAGAGCAGTAACTCGTCCGAATCTGGTACCAATGATGGGTATCTTGGAAGACACCCCAGCAAGGCGACTGTTTACCGAGAAACTTTATGCCCGAATCGTCTTCTCCGACCCAGGCAATTGGTCGGGAACATTAATTTCGGGCCTACACGAATCGACTTCTCCACTGATCCTCAGAGTGACAACTCGATGGCACTGTAGCGCAAACATCTGCTACTCATGTGTCTGACGCTAAACCGTTCCCGCTGCTTCTTTCTTCCCGTATGGAGAAGGTTCGAACGGCAACCCGCGTCCAGGAACGAGAATCTCGGTCCACATCGGCCAGCGCCCGCTTGGTTTGATTCGCAAGCCATGCACAGATTTTGCACTGGTGTTCCTCGGGAAGTTCTCGTAGCCCTCGCTTAACCGGTCGGTCAAGCTGGCTGCCGCGTCCCCGTTGCCACTGTGCCACTGCCGTGGATATCTTTAAACTTGGAAGGCCCACTCAGGTTAAAGGGATGCCACTTGCACTCCACTTGGCTACAAACTCCTCAAATCTGAAACATGCATGTTGCGCGCATGGCTCGAAGACCGCTTTTGCTTCCGTTCGATCTCGATTCTGACATCCTTATCCTGGCTGCAGTTGCTTCAATTACCTTTTTTCGCCGCCGTGCGTGGCGATGATGCATCGCCTGGCTCAACAACGAAATCCATTGCAGTTGCATGTCTACCGGAAGGGCAAGAATCCTTCGTTACTGTCTAGGCAACATCATGACATGCGCTATTACATCAATTTAACCACGGTGTACCCTGTCTCAGCTAGGACAGGGGAAGTGCAGGCAACTCTAGTTCACGCACCAAAATTCGCCCCTCTGCGTCTCGCTCACGGCAAATGTTTTCCAGCACCTCTGGTCGTGTCCTGCATTGATGCACTTTGATTCATTCACAAGGACAGTGACATCTCATTCAAAGGTCGACAGATAGCTAGCGCCACCACCACTGGTGTCGTGCCATCTGTGAGCAGTTTTCGTCCATGTTCAACAACAAATTTTGGCCATGCCGACCACTAGAAAACTTCTCCATTGGTCCATTGCTTACTACCTTGGCAATCTTATCTCTCGAGCGCGCAATCCGTGGCATCCAGCTACCGTGCCGTGCTATCTTTCCTGTGACTGTGTTGTCATGGCAGCCAGACTTGCATCGCTCTGCCTCTCGATTGGTCGTATTTTCTTGCAATCGCATTCATGTCCGAACTGCAGCTTTCGCTATGCAAGCCATTTCTTGCGCACATACATCACGGCATAGAGGTGGCTTCTCCAGAATGAGATATCTTGCGTGAGATCCCGGTTCTCGTGAATCTCCCCATCATCTCATATGATGCATCGTTTATCTTGATTGATACTTGTACCACAGGTGACCCTAATCACCAGGACCAACGAAGCCTTTGCAAACGGCACAACCATCGAGAAAGCTCATACTGCGGCACTGCCAAAACTAACTTAGCGTGAATAGCTCTGGAACACAGCCACAGCCGATGCCTCTACATAGAGAAGAACGCAAGGCTCTTTTCAAGCTTGATGCTACACTACTGACATTTGGTATTCTTGGTACGCTCATTAAATGGGTCAATACATCCAAGATCACACGCTTTCGTCTCCGGCATGAAAGAAGGCCTGGACTTGTATGGTAACGATTACGATTACGATTACATTGTAGTAGCTTGGACCATTGGCTACATCATCGGGCAAATGCCGTCGAACTTCATTTTGACTCGCGCGCTCGCCCATAACTGGACACCAGTTCAGGGGGTCGGACGGACCGTATTCACGTTTGCGCTGGCAAGTGCCAAGTCCTATCGTGCGCTCTTAGGCCTTCATTTCGTGGTTGGACTCCTCGAGGCAGAGTACTGGCCCGCGATTTACTGTGTGCTCGGGTCTTGGTACAACAAGCGTGAGTGCTCGAAGTAAGGTCGCCGTTCTCACGAGTAACTGACACTTCATTGCCGGAGAGCTAGGTACGCGGAACGGAATCCTTCAATCTGCCGTATCGATTGCGCCGATCTTCAGTGACTCCTGTCGCGCGCCACTGTGCATTGAACCTTCGATTGTCGGCAGCATGGCACGACTGACCATGGCATGGATGGCAGAACTCATTCCCCACAGTGCCGAGCAGCGGGCCTTCACTGCAGCATCCACAAACACACTGCAGTGTAAGTGCCACCTTACCTGCGCATAACGCCGGTTCATGGTACATCTAGATACCTTTACGGCTTATATTAGTATGGTCCCAGCAAGTGTATCAACGTTAGGTCGCTCCCGGTAGTCGCGCAGCAGCCGTCATTGCTGGTTTCAACCTCCTCATTTTTACGACAACGCCGCACTCGCGCGCAGAGAGAGGTCAATCAAGGCGCGCACCGGACCCACATCTGCTGAGCTTTATTTGGTGCCTGGTGGCAGTATCAACGGCGACGAAGCGTCGCGCGATGCGGTCGTGGTCCACCCGCAGGCTGCCGAACCAATTGGCACGACTGTGTGGTGAAAGATATACCGGCAGACAGATCGCAAAGGAGGAACACCTGAAGCTGATTTGTTCATGTTTTCAGAACGGCAAAGTCGTAGTTTTCCTTTCTACTTCATCGATGCATAAGGAAAGGCAGAGCAAAGGTTGATAGTGACTGCTGGACAATGTCGCTGCAAAGAAATACAGGGATCTCAAAAAAAAATCATTTTACCAGGCTCAAGGAAATCCTTACACAATGCCGATGTAGCATCTTTGGTCTACGCGACGCGGTTGATGACCTAGCAAGCCATGCAGCCTCATTTATTTACCCTTTTGAGTGCTAGGCTAACTCATGCAAATGCACGACAACGCCGTGGATCTCATCACTGCAATTTTTGATCACTAAAGAGTGCTTCCAGTGAAGCCGCTGAGAGAAGCTCACCTCTGCAAAATTCATGTCATTGCGTTGCGATTTTGTCAAACCCGAACAGGTTCTTGTTGAGGACCATCAGAAGGTCATGAAATTCGTTTACATGAGCTGTTTTCTCATCACCAGAATTACCAGCCCATATGGACAGACTCCTTACAAGATGATCTTATGAATACACTTAGTAGAGTCGTGTCTCTCTACCGTTGCGTAGAGATGTCTCTGAGTAGAGCTAGCGACGGCAGCCTCGCAACGCTTGATCACGGTGCTTGTCTTCAATATAACGCGCTGCATTGAGGTTTCCTTTAACCATCGAATTGATCTCTAACTTTACATTGTTCACATGCAGAATTTCGACACACATGGCTCTCTTCCAAGACTCAAAGGCGATCTGTCATGCGACAATTCAAGCTCGATGTTGCGAGTGTGCAAAGCTGCATCCTGGGTGCATAGATCTACGCAGAGTTACAATGAATTACGGCGAGTTTCGGGCGCTTGTAGCTAGATATCTAAGGCTTGAGACTTAGACTAGGGCAGGTCAGGAGCCTTGCAAGTCTAAATCGGCTCTTCTCGCTTTACTAAGCTTCATCACGAACGCCTACGACTCGCGTGAGTTAGATCATAATGGTAGTAGATGTTTGAGCGAGACTGACGCAGATACAATGTATCCAGGGTTTTTGATTATCTAAATCATTCGATAGGTAAGAACAGCCGTCGCGCTGCTATACTTGCGGGATCCGAATCTATCCCTTTCATTACGTTCGTGGCCTCGAAGTACTTCTTTGCAAATTTTTACTTGTTCCTTCACTGACCTCTTTGCCATAGCTTTAGGCGTCACATAATGTCACCACCGTTGCCTATGATACGGTACGATACGAGCGATCATTATTAGCATCCTCGCGACTTGTTACAGCGCAGTTAGTTCCTAGAAATGCTCACTGTGGTTCACTCCAGGAGCACCTGTCTTATAAGGGAAGCATTTTCGGACGCTGCTGCTCACACTGCGAGACAGATTTGCTTAAGCTCCGGTCCAGAAACGCTGACTGACATTAGGTTCGGATAGTGCGGGGATGATACTAGGCACTACGGTGTTAGCTGTAAAGGCGGTTATGGCGCGTATACAACGTCTTCGTCACCATTTAAAATCTCGGTCTCTACTAAGAAGAGATGCGGGAGTAATAGTAAGACGTATTGCGGATGAGGCTCTGCCAGCTGCTAATCGTCGAAAAGTCAGAGGCAGTAGTAAATCATCCTTTAGCACGTGTTCTCCTCGCATCTACACTCCGCACCATGTTCGGCCTTTCATATCCGCTTCCGATCCGACTATGTCTACTTCCATCAAGATCTCCCCAATCGCTCGCTAAGCCTATCGAAACGGTATCAAAATGTCTAGTGTTAGACAAAGCTGCTTGGGCTTAAAGTGGGGTTACTATTGCTCGCAGTATGTGGTATACAGAAGTAATTCGCGATTCCCATGCTAATCTTCAAACAGATACGCTTACCGTAGGAGCACACCTGCGCATTGCTCTATTGGCTAACACCCTACATAGGGAATTTGTTCGCCCCATCTTAACATCTGCGAAGTCGCTCATAACAATGTCTCAAAACTCAAGTTCGTCGTCCACAAAGAGCGAGTCTTCAAAAAACTCATCTAGGACATTGTCTTCATCAAATCCATTAGGAACGTCGTTCTCGCAAATCTCAACAGACACATTATCTGCCACAAGTTCGATAAAAACTTCGCGGCAAGAAAGTTCAGAAATCTACTGAATCAGCTGTCTCCGTTACCATGACCACAGTCATCTAATCATTGTCAGTAGCAGGCTCTGACTCTGACTCCATTCTCACTTTCTCAACATCCATATCCCAGGGTTCGACCACCATCGCACCAAGCAGTAACACCTTCCCCGCGATGTTGTCTCCGGATTACAATCAGCTTGTCGACTGAACTACTACTAGGTCTAAGCACCTTCAACAAAAGTGTCGTCCATGACAGCCTTTTCCTCTATGAGCACGGCCACTTCGGTGAGGCCATCCTCCTTACTTCGACTTCCGACACCACACCAGGCTCGCCGTCGCTGTTCATTGTGTGCAGAACGTAGCAAAGAACTTGGCCTTGTGTAGCTCGTCCACATCCTAGAATATACACAATTGTAGTGTTGAAATCTGCGAGTTTTCTAATGATCTTAATGAACCATTCGAATTACACTGTGACTGTCAATACTGTCGCTTTTATGAGTTAACTCGAACAAGTATTGTTCAGTATTGCTGGGACTGTGGTGAAGTTAATCAGATGACCGAACTCGGTATACGCAGACTGACATCAAGGCGGTTCTTCAAATACAAACACTACGCAACTGGTCATATATACAGATGTCAAGAAATTGCTCATCCTCCCTATATGACATTATGATGGTTATAAGCATGTCCCATATAATCGAGCGCGAGAGCCAGACGAACCCAGCGTGCCGAAGGTGTGCATGTCCATTCCTTGCTCCACTGTGAACTGGCTGCATTCTGGCCTACCGCCATCGAGGATCATCCTTTGCTGATGATCTTCCGGTGCTCTCGCTAATGTGCGTTGCTTCAAGTGCTGCAGCGGATGATGTACCTTTTCGCTGTGCGTGCGCACGACATCTTCCGAAGAATCAGGTTGTCTGCAAAGTCAAGGAATAGCCGCGCACACATTATATTGCGCGGTATAAGTCTTTTTGGAATCTCAGCGGCTAATTAAAATACATGCAAGGTTACTTGCCTTTCCCCGCAACATCGGTCTTTTGACCTATTCTGGTGAATGCGCCGGCGCAGGCAGCGACTGTATTCTGTACTGACTTTCTTCGGGCACCACCACATTCAGGGAGTCTCTTGCAATGATATATCATTGCTTGGTCGGTGCAGCTTGCTACATTGACGTGTTCTTAGCACCACCTTAGAGTTTCTGGCTAGTACCAATCTTTGCGATCGGACCTTCATCAGTTTTGCCTAGTCTATCTTTTCTTCACCAGGTATCTAGCATGGCCACGCACCAGTATCCATCGCGAATTGTTCAACTTACGAGAACGATCCTTGAATCGGTGACCAGGATAGAGGATGGCCTTGATGCCAAGGGCATTGCATCACCTACCTTTGACGAAGATGCTACGTCCAAAATTCCTCCCGAATTGTCCGCGCATCACGACGCTGTGCTTGATGCCACTTCCGAGCTTCACGATCTCTTGCTAGAGCCTTTGGATCTAATCCACAGGCATAGCGGCGTACGTTTTCTCAGCTGATTACAAGACTCCAACAGCTGATTGTGAGGCTTGTTTTGATAGCACAACAATTCGGTATGTATGCAGGCCATCGCAGCGTTCAAGATCGCAGATTTGGTACCGCTCGAAGGCCAGATTTCGTACGATGATATCGTCGCCCAAACGCCAATTACGAGTGAAATGACAGCGCGCCTTCTGAGATATGCCATAACTATGCGCATCTTCCGAGAGGCGGAACCAGGTATAGTAGCGCACACATTTGCTTCGAGAGCCCTGAGGCATTCGCCGGCCAATGACTGGCTCCAGTCCGGCACACATGAGATGTGGCCAGCAGCTGTTAAGGTTCGTACCTACTTCATCATTCGTAGCAGCCTTCTGGTGAGGCTGATGGCATTTAGATGGTTGAGGCTCTTCAAAAGTGGCCAGCGTCTGAAGAAGTGAATGAGACAGAAAGAATTTCCCACCCCGCGCCTTGAGATTGATTTGATCAAGAACGCGTTCATTATTGGGGCTATGCATTGGCGAACAATATCTCGGGAACCATGTATGAAGTTTTCGCCAGGGATGCTGAGCGGGCTTCGCGATTCGCCCGAGGCATGCAGATATTCAATGAGCATCCCCAATTTGATATTTTCTACGTCACTGATCACTATGACTGGGAAGCTTTGGGCCAAGCTCAGTTTGTGGATGTCGGAGGCTCGCGAGGGCATGTCTCCCTGGCTTTGGTGAAACGGTTCAATCGTCTCAGCCTCATTGTCCAGGACATGGAAAGAGTAGTAGAGAACTTGACGCCCCCGGAAGACTTGCAAGAAAGAGTGAAATTAATACCTCACGATTTCTTCTCTCCACAGCCGGTTCAAGGTGCTGACGTTTACTACTTGCGCTGGATCCTGCACAATTGGGCTGATAAATTCGCTATGCTCATTCTGTGTGCTCCAATACCCGCACTGAAGCCAGGGGCGTGGGTGATACTCCAAGAGACTCTGATACCAGAGCCCGGCGAGGTAGCTTTGTGGAAAGAGAGGAACCTTAGGTGCGTAAGAAAGCATTCATAATGAGAAACAGTCACTGACGGAAGTCTCGGTAGGGTGGCTGATTCGCACATAGCTGCAGCTTTCAATGCACAAGATAGGATGAGAACTGAGTTCGAAAATTTACTCAAGAAGTGTGATCCAGCTTTTGTGCTTCGGAAGGACATCGAGCCTACTAGATCAGCACTTGGTTTACTAGAATTCGTGTGGGATGGCGTGAGTTAGACAGATCTCGGTCGATTCATCTTGCCGATCCTCTCATGGTAGAATAATTGATCTTCTATCCTATTTTCTTCGCTGTGCATAGACATTCGGGGACTGATGCAAAACCTGGGAACTGTCGGTTCCCAACCGGTAGGTGGACCTTTTCTTGCTTTGGGAAGTTTTTCACTGGTGGTCGTGAAACCTACCAGCAGCTGGGCAGTCGCAGCTGGCCGTTGAGCACTGCACTGTTGGACCGAGGACGTGGGTATCCTGGGTGCACGACTCGAGAATATCATGTGGTACACAGTAGTAGAGAACTTTGACTTGTCGCAGCAGTTGCACAATGAGCCTCGTGACGAGAGTAGCGGGCAATTTGTTTTGTGGGGCATACAGACGAAAGGAAGGTGTTTCAGGATCGCCATGAGGCAGCAACACCTGTCGTGACAACACCCGCCAAGCCGGCACGTCTGCGACAAGCCGACCAGGGCGCGCAACAATGCAAGTTGTCTGAGATGGCGCAATGGCCGAGTCACGATCTGAACATAAGTAAGCGACTCCACAGCATGCTTGGAGACAAGGTCGACCGGGACGACGGCACCAGCGAGCGCACGACGGCGCTAGAACTATGTTTCACTGAGATTCATGTAGGCGGCAGTATACACACATGCAAATGCGAGCGCCTCATGCTTGGTCTCTTAGCACAGCTAGGGCAAAAGTCGGAAGACGGGTATACTCAGCTAGAGCTTTGCCGTTTGTAGTAGACGAGACAAGCAGTAATTCTAGCTCTCTGACAGGGCACATCTCAATCCATTGAAATAATGCGGGAAGCCAGTTATCCGCTAAAATTGTGACGATGATGAGTCTCGCGACCGATGAATGAATCGTCCCTGAATTTCTACTCTGCGCTGGAGAAAACAAGCCCCACCGTATAATTCGAAGATGGAATGCTTACTATGCAAAAGCAGCTATGGGTTACTGTCTAGACACGTGAACATACTCGAGATGCACAAGCCTTGGATTATAGAAATATGATAGTGAAGATGCTCCCGACAGTCGAGAATACAAAGTTTGTGTTAGGCGCGACTTCAAAATAAGTGCTCTATCGTTTTTCGCATCATCTTTGCTAGAAAGAGTCGATACGTGTAATTTATACTCTTCTACGAAGATAGAATCTAATATATTAGTAGCTTTGCTATCTCTTACTATATATTATAGACTAGTCTATAAATAACTTAGTAGTAAAGCTAAAGCTCTAACTTACTAATAATATTACTTAATATTATATTAAAACTAAAAACTTTATAACTATAATAATTAGTAATAAGTAATTATAATAATAACTAAAGCTAGTTTTTAAAGAAAAATTTTTAATTATATTTATTTAGTAAAGATATTAAAGGCTAACTTATTAGATATCTTTATAATAACTATAATATATTTCTTTTAGTCTTAACTTCTATTCTAGCTTTCTACTATTATAATATCTTAAATTATATTTTTTATTTATTTACTATTCTTATATATCTTAAATTCTAGCTAAAATCTTATCTTTTTTTATATTCTTTATAATAGACTTAAAGCGCGCGCTAGTATATTATATAAAGCTATATATTTATTAAAACCTATTAAGTAGCTAATAATTAGATAGCTAGTATTAAAGAGCTTAAGTTAGTTTTTATAGATAAAGTAAGATAGTATTAGATATAGAAAGTTAGAGATTATAGATACTAGAATAGTAAGAAAGTATTTCTAAAAAGAGTATAAATAAGTTATTACTTAAAATAGTAAAGACTAGAGCTTTTTATAAAGAAGTAATAATATATTAAGTAACTTAAAATATAAAGTTAAAAATACTAAACTATAAGAGTTTTAAGTTTTATTTATATAGTCTATATCTAGTTATTAGACTTTATTATACTAGCGTGTTTTAGTATACTAAGCTCTTCTAGTTTTACTAGCACTTACTAAGATACTTATATAATCTAAGCCTAGTTATTTTAATTTAGCTACGCTTGCTTAATTATAGAACTTTAGTATTTATAAGGCAGAACTTTAGTTATTTAATTCTAGATTATAATAATATTCTAGCTACTCTATATCTAGTACTTCTACGTTTTAATAAAGTTAAAGGCTATAAGTAATTACTACTTCTATTTATTAAAGACTAGTCTCTTATAGTTTTTAAGAAAATTTAGTTACTTAATACTAAGTATATATTTCTAAATTAGCTAATAAGTTAGTATACTAAGCTTTCTTTTCTACTTATAAACTACTTATTATTCTTTTATCTTTAAGTTTTTCTCTAGCTATATAAAGTTATTAATATAAAGTAACTCTATAACTATAATTACTTTTCTGTAATATTTTCTTTTTATTTATATAGATATTAAGATTAATTATACTAAGAAAGAAAGAGCTTTAAGAGTTAGATAGCTTAGTCTATATAATAACTTACTAAAAGTTACTTAAGCTTTTTAATACTTAATAAATATAATTAAGTAAGTAAGTAATATACTCTCTAAGAAAATACTAGATATTATATAGATAAAGATACTATAATCTACTTTAGAGTAGCTATACTACTAATTTTAATTTTATTATAAGTAGAGATATCTATAAAAAAAATCTTAACTTATATATTATATAAATTTATATATTATAAGCTACGCTTACTACTTAATATTATTTTAAGATTATTAAGCTTAATAATCTAAGTAATATCTTTAATATATTATCTTTATCTTACTTACTTCTATTTATTTATAAAGTTATATTTTAGTTTTAGCTAGCTCTACTAATAATAATAAACTATTATTTAAAAATCTAGAGTAACTTTATACTAAGAGCTATATATAACTAAGAAGTTTCTAAATATATAGTTATATTAAGAAGATTTAGCTCTAATCTTACTTAAGGTTATTATATAAGTCTTTAAGTAGCTAGTCTACTATTACTTTATTATTATAAGAATTATAATTAAAGTTACTACTATTATATATTATAAGTATCTAATCTATTATATTATTAAATTCTACTTATTATCTATTACTATATTAAGATCTTAAGTATATAGTTTATTCTACTAGTATACTCTTCTACTATTATTACTCCACTACGTTGTATATATCTGCTGCTTATAGCATAATTATACTTTTTCTAAAATAATAGTAATTTATACTTACATTCGTAGCAAGAGAAACTACTAAGCATATATAGCTTATACTGTGTGCAGAGCCAAAATTAGATTAGCAGAGCTGTAGGCCGGCAATATCTATAAGCTGCCTAAAAGCGTTTGTGATACCTATTGCAAGACCAGTAGTTATAATATTTCCTGCTGCAATGATAAGAGCAGAATGGGTATGATACTGCTGTCACAGACATTACAATGACGCACTAAACAACTGGCCGTCTGGTAGAGATTGTGAGATTGTAGCATACAATCCATGCATTGTCCGGAACAAGGGCTGCAACCCAAGATCACAGAGACACTTCATCCTAGAATCGAACACGTGATTGCACCGCTTAAAATAGAAAGCTTCCCGGGCTCTTGAATAAGGTCTTATTCATTAAAGTCATAAATCTTCGCATGCATTGTCGGCGCTTCCTGTTGAAGAGATGCAGCGGAAGCTGCACGTTCCTCAACACCCATGAAGCATACAGTCACTGGATAGCGTACAGGACCATCATGAGCTTAGGCCTTACGCTGAGCCTCATCGCTGCCTCACTGTCGGCCTTACGTGCAGACCAAGCCCGAGAACCCCCAAAAGATATCCCTCTAACAAAGCTCGCAATGTATGGTCGTGTCACGTAGCATACTCCGTGACGGGTAAGAGGGTAGCCGTGAGCAGTGTCACTCCGCTGTCGATATTCTCATGACTCGTGAGCTCAGACGTTGACCGAAAGCAGTAGTGACACATCGGCAATGCCCCATGAAAGCGGGCACTAACAGATCCCGGAGTGCCTCGCAGAGCCTCGCCTTTTCATCTGATCCTGGTTCAATGCATAACTATAGGCTCAAATAATGAAACATTCTTACTGTCGACCCTGCCAAGCTACACAATCAAGGCACGGCTTGAAAGATGATGCGTGCACGGTGCGCTAGGGGTTATATCCACATGTCTGTTGTACTCGGACCGATTGAACATAGACTCCATGGTACGGGATGAGGAGATGGTGATAGCAGTTATCTGGATGGAAGTGAAGGATTGGAAAAGTACAAAGTGTGAGGTCCAGCCGCCTGCATTCTTATTATCCATTCAGTTCTCATCGCCTTCGTATTCACCGCTCACTTCTTCCACTTCTCAGCGCCTTTCGCTTTACTTTCAAGCTTCGATTCTTCAAGTTCAAGTCCGTGACTTTTCAACATCAACATGCCTTCCTTCACCACCATCATCGCCGCCCTCGCCGGCTGCTCTGCTGTCGTCAACGGCGCTGCCGTCCCTGCTAAGAGCGTCGCTATTGAGGCTCGCGATAACTCTGCCCTCACCAAGCGTGAGCCCGTCATTGCTACCATTCTCCTCGCGGCTGGTACTGCTGCTGTCAGCGCTGTGGTCACTCAGGCCGTCACCGCTACTGCCGCGTTCATCGGTGACATCGCGAACTTCGATGCTGCTCGCGAGTCCTTCACTGTGCAGACTACCCGCGAAATGATGGCCAGGAACCCCGACCCTGCCCGTTTCCAAGCCGCGGCTTGCTACAACAATGCTTTCACTGTTGCTGATCCCGCCAATATCGACGGACAGAACTCAGTCAAGTTCGCCCTTGGTGCTCTCAACACCGACTACGAGTGCATGTACATTGCCGCTCCCAACCAGTTCTTCACTGAGGGTGATGGTGGCTTCATCAACGTAAGTCGCAACTACACACAGAAACCAACCAGAAACTCGACTAATGCAATCAAAGCTTTCGTTCACTCACACCGATCGCTGCACTTTCGACGAGGCTACCGATGACCTCACCTGCGTCTAAGTGACGGGACGTGCAAGGAAGGAGATTGCTATCCCTCCTCACTCTCTGCGCGAGGATGTGTTTGATAGATCTTGTAACAGATAGACTGTTGTTGCTCTCTATCATGCGCAATATGCTTGGTTTCAGTTTGCTATTTTGTTTTTAACGCCTAGAAGGCATGCGATAGATTTCATATTCAATCATCATCAGGTTACTCAAACAATTAACATGTCCATTCTCACTTGCGTCGTGAGTGACGATCCTTAATATTCAGAGAAAGCTTTCCTGCTAGGCATCTTGTCTCTACCTAATAGCTATAGAATTCATGCTTCTAACTCTTCGGCAACTGGTATTCTCTTTATCATTATGCGAATGAAATCCCTGCCTCGGACTCAGCTCCGGCTCCCTGCCAAAGATCTGCATCTTGCATCGTTAAGCCGAGCGGTCCCTCATCAGACCCACCGTCAACACTATAACGTCCCGCGGCCAGCATCGTGCGACGACGAATCGCAAGCCAGGTGATTCTGGCCACGTACGCGCCGAACCATGCGCCGGCTTACCCCACGCTCCGAGGCGTCGCGGGACATTTGTTGAGAACCTCAATCAATTCATTCTTCGTTAACGCGACTCTCCTTACTGTACCGCCAGCCATGGCACATAGAGCCATTGTTCGACCGACAGGCTTCGCAGTAGCGTTGCGCACTCCACGATCATGCCGAAAGTTTAGCACTGTCTTGGACACTCCTGTGTACCCGGTATCTCGGCGCAACACCGAGTCGGCGACACAATCAACAGTGTTCAACGATGCGCTCAATGCCACCACACCTCGGACCACCTGGACCAAGGAGGAGATTTCAGAAGTCTACCACACGTCGTTAATCGACCTGACATATGCATCGGTATGTTGAAGCCGTCTTGTGCGGGAATGTAAACTGACGAAACCTCTCGCAGGCCACAGTGCACCGACGCTTCCATGACCCAGCCGCTATTCAAATGTGCACACTCTTCAACATCAAAACTGGCGGTTGTAGCGAAGACTGCTCGTACTGTGCGCAATCGTCTCGATACGATACCGGATTGAAAGCCACCAAACTCAGTCCCGTGGATGCAGTCCTTGAGGCGGCGCGTGTGGCAAAAGAGAATGGGAGCTCGAGGTTCTGCATGGGTGCTGCGTGGCGCGACATGCGCGGCCGGAAAACGAACTTGAAGAACATCAAAGAGATGATCAAAGGTGTTAGGGGAATGGGCATGGAGGCATGCGTGACCCTGGGCATGGTGGATGCGGCTCAGGCAAAGGAGTTGAAGGACGCTGGCTTGACTGCGTACAATCATAACGTGGACACGAGTCGCGAGCACTACCCCACTGTCATCACGACACGGACATACGATGAGCGCTTGAACACGATCAAGAATGTTCAAGAAGCGGGCATCCACGTTTGTACGGGTGGTATTCTGGGCTTGGGAGAGAAGGCTCGCGATCATGTTGGCCTCATTCACACAGTGGCTACGCTGCCTGCACATCCCGAGTCGTTTCCAGTGAACGCATTGGTTCCGATCAAAGGCACGCCTCTGGGGGATACACCGCCAATTCCATTCGATGCATTGCTGAGGACCATTGCTACTGCGCGCCTCGTCATGCCGACTACCATCATCCGGCTCGCGGCTGGACGCCACACAATGCGCGAAGAGAAGCAGATCCAGTGCTTCCAAGCTGGCGCAAACGCTGTGTTCACCGGCGAGAAGATGCTGACCACGGCGTGCAATGGTTGGGAAGAGGACAAGGCGATGTTTGCTCGCTGGGGACTGAGGCCGATGAAGATGGAAGAAACTATTGGCGAACAGCGCAAGGTGCCGGGTCAAGAAGATGCCGAGATGGTCGTAGCTGCTGCGGAAGCTGATGAAACAGCCCGCATCCTTGCTTAAAAAGTTGCTATCGAAAATGGTATGCATAAATCTATACGATGCCTTGCCAGTTTCTATGAACATCACAACCTCGCTTGCTTCCCGGCTTTACTTTTAGTCTCCTTTCTTCTGTCAAGTGCCCTACCTTCGCAGCACTCCTCAAGCACCCTGATCAGACTTTCTATTTGCGATACCGTGTTCCCCGAGTGCAAGCAGATCCTAACTCTTTCGGTACTCAATGGCACCGTGGGAGGGACCACAGCTCTGACCATCAGTCCCCGGTTTTGCAAGCAACGCGCAAGCTCTTTCGGCTGCTGTATTTGGATAGAAAAGATTGGTGAACGTGGGCAAGCGCTTGGTATTTTCAACAGCGCATGAGCCGCGGACGATCTGGTGCGAAGCGCGCCCAATGAATTAAATAAAGTGCGGGTGAGGTGATGGAGATTTGCTTGCAGGGCTACTGTCTGCCCGGTTTGCAGCATCGTGTACGATGAGCGGATAGCAACTAATGCTGGATAGGACATGAACGTCGTGTAAATAAGCGGACGAGCATAATTGATGAGGTATTCTCGTAGCGTGGATGATCCGAGTACAATTGCTGAGTCGTAATTAGCGATGCAATGCCTGAACAAAAACACATTCGACGGCTCACCACCATTGCTTGCTAATGCCTTGCCAAATGTATGCAGACGTGCGAATATGCGGTCTTCAAGTCCCAACTCACACACCAGCCCTCTGCCTTGATGCCCCAGCACGCCTGTTGAATGTGCTTCATCGACAGCGATGTACCCTCGCTCGGACCCGACCAATTCTTCTACAGCATTCACAATCTCTTTCAAGGGCGCCAGATCTCCGTCCATGCTGTAAATCGATTCCACGGCCACGATCACCCGCCGCTTTTCTCGCCTCAGAAGTACATCTTCATCCACGATATCTTGCAGAATGTCTCTGAGATCGGGCACCGAGTTGTGCTTGAATGCGATGGTTTTACCCGCTCGCGACAGCCGCATGCCATCATGTACACTCGCATGGACGAGCTCATCGTACACAATCACATCGCCTGGCTGCAGCACACAAGCGAAGAAACCCGCATTTGCATCGAAGCCGGAGTTGAACAGCAAGCCAGCTTTCGCCCCGTGGAAGTGCGCAATATCGCGCTCCAGATGCTCCGCGTATGTTGAATTGCCGTCTAGAAGTCGCGATCCGCCGCTCCCTTGTGGTAGATTGGCATTTTTCAGCTCCTCCAAGAACAAGCTCTTGAACTGCGCGGATGTGGCAAGAGAAAGAAAGTCGTTGGATGAGAAGTCGACCTGGTTGGCGAGGGGAAGCGTCAATTTTCGCAGTGTCGAAGTTGTACGCCGGCGATCGAGTAACTCCTGCAGTCGCTTCTCCAACTCCGTTTGCGACTTTCCTTCCATCGTTCCGTCGCGCTTCCCTTCCAAATGATCTGGCGACATCCCATCACAACACTTCGATGACAGTTTTGATGAATAACACTATTACAGGGTCCTGTTAGCGCGTCCTGACTGTCTGGGTTACGAGTGTCATCGGAGAGCACTCCGCGTTACAAGGGTGACGAAATAGGTTAAATTAACTCAATTTGTCCACAAATCTGTGTGGGATGCTTCACGGAATGTTCCATTGACGGTCGCAAGCTTCGCTCAATTTGGTGCGACGTCGGCTCAAGACTTCAAGACCTCGGCTTAGTGGTCAGCACAACGTCTCGCTTGCACAGTCGTGCTGAAGTAATGCAGTGAAAAATGGCAAGAGTGCCAGGAGGGTTGTGGAAGAAGCTCGTTGCTGTCCAGGTATATGGTGCGAACACTGGTGTTGGCAAGACTGTGTTTTCGACGCTGCTCGGCGCACATTTCGGGAGAAGAGCGGATGCGAAGAAATGGGCGGTGCGGTACATCAAGCCAGTATCAACCGGGCCTGAGAATGAAGCAGACGACAGGTGCGCCTCCTGAGCATGATGGAAGCGGACTTAAAAGGATGTTCATAACTGATGTTATGCAGTTATGTCCAAAGGTACAGCGGGCACAAGGTGTCCACCCTCTTCAAGTTCGACGATGCTGTGAGTCCGCATGTCGCAGCGAGGAAGGCAGCTCGAATTCCCACGGACGAGCACATCAACCACATTCTCGCAAAACATCTCCAGGATGAAGCAGATGTGTTCTCAGCGCAGCAAGATGCTATGGGTGTGGCTCTCATCGAAACAGCCGGAGGCGTGCTCAGTCCGGGACCATCAGGAACACCACAAGCAGAACTCTTTCGACCAATGCGGCTTCCCACAGTCCTCGTTGGTGATCATCGGCTCGGTGGCATTGCTGCGACAATATCAGCAGCCGAATCGCTCATCATCCGTGGCTACGACCTCGACGCCGTGGTGTGCTTCGACGACCAGAGCAAGTACGAGAATGCAGAGTACTTGAGTCAATACTTCCAGAAAATGGCAATCCCGACATTCACATTACCGTGGATACCGAACCTGGATGGCATACCGATGGGCTCAAAGCAAGAGCAGGAAGTCATGCAAAAGTACTATACCTCGCAAAGCCAAAACAACCACACAAACCTCGTAGCCGAACGCATCATCCACAACCACTCCACCCGCCTCGCAGATCTAGCCAGCATGTCTGAGCAAACCAAATCCTCCATCTGGCACCCCTTCACCCAACACAAACACACCGCCAACGACCCCGTCCTCGTCTTCGACTCCGCATACGGCGATTACTTCCAAGTAACCAACATCGACAACGACCCCGCGCTCTACCCTGCCTTCGACGGCTCCGCATCATGGTGGACCCAAGGACTTGGGCACGGCAACCCGCGCCTCGCTCTCGCTGCCGCATACGCAGCGGGCAGGTACGGACACGTCATGTTCGCCGGGGCCACGCACGCGCCTGCGCTCACGCTCGCGCAGAAAATGCTCACCAATCTGCGCAACCCCCGGCTGAAGAAGGTGTTTTATACGGACAATGGCAGCACGGCGACGGAAGTCGGGATCAAAATGGGGCTGCGGGCGGCGTGTAAGCGGTACGGATGGGATGGAGGGAAGGAGCAAGTTGGCGTGCTGGGCCTCAAGGGGAGTTATCACGGCGACACGATTGGCGCGATGGATGCGAGTGAGCCGTGTGTGTTTAATGAGAAGACGGATTGGTATCGCGGGAGGGGATATTGGTTCGACTACCCGACGTACAAGATGAAGAAGGGTAAATGGGTGGTTCAGGGTGTTGATGGCTCGGAGCGACGTTTCGCGAGCCAGGATGAGATATTCGATCTTGCGAAGAGAAAGGATGAGGCGGGGCTTTACGAGGAGCGGATCGAGAAGACGCTGGATAAGTTGGTCAAGGAAGAGGGCAGGAAGTTTGGCGCGCTCATCATGGAGCCTGTTATTTTAGGCGCGGGCGGAATGGTGTTTGTCGATCCGCTGTTCCAGCACAGTCTCGTGCGCGTTGTGCGGCGCTACAACTTTGCGTCCAGCACTTCTGCTGCCTTACCGGACGAGCACGCATGGTCCGGTCTTCCAGTCGTATTCGACGAAGTCTTCACCGGTCTCAATCGACTGGGTCGCTTCTCCTCGGGATCGTTCCTGGACGTTCAACCAGACATCAGTGTACACGCCAAACTGCTGACTGGTGGTCTTCTGCCGCTGGCTGTTACAACCGCGAGTGAATCGATCTTCGATTCGTTCTGGGGCGACGAGAAGTCTGAGGCTCTTCTTCACGGACACAGCTACACTGCGCATGCGGTTGGCTGCCATGTCGCTAATACCAGTCTAGATGCTGTAGAAGAGATCAAGAATGGCGGCAGGTGGCAGAGCTTTATTGAGGAGTGGCAGGCCCAGGAAGGGGAAAGACTTATACCGCCGGCCAATGAAGGGCTTTGGAGCATGTGGTCGAAGGGTTTCGTGGAGCAAGTTTCGAATCACGAACGTGTGGACTTTGTTAATGCGCTGGGATCTGTGTTAGCAGTGTCCTTGATCGATGGTTCTGGCTCAGGTACGACTTATCTTTCTTTCCTCAAATGTCTGACTGAAATTACACAGGCTACACATCATCCGCACCCGTCGGTCTACGCGATGCGCTCCTTCGAGAAACCTCCGAGCCCTCGGTGCAGATCCATTCGCGCATCCTGGGCAACGTGATCTACTTGATGGCGAGCATGACTGCAAAACCTGCTCATTTAGCGGATGTCGAGGAAGCGTTCCTGAAAAAGCTGGGTCAGTCATAGTCACGTAGGAAGAGAACATGAGGCAAGTATGGCAGTTTTGAGTCATTGTTCTTCTTCCTGTGATCTCGTAGTGAGACACTGATTCATGTTATTTATGTACGATGAGTTCCCACATGCGCACTCTTTTCGATACTCCAGTCATATGTCCTGCCTGTCCATGTGAACAGCCTGCAAGCTGAAGGGGGGCGGCATCGTGACAGCTGTCCCAGTGGGTTGGTCCTCAGGCCGAGTTGCAATCGAGGCGACACCTCTCGCAGACCGGATCCTTCTTCCAGTGGCAGCCGCAGTTGTTCTGACAGCCTGAATCACCATTGCACTTGTCTCTGCACTCCCTGTAGTTGCCTCTGCAGACGCGGCAATGTCTCGGGTGGTTTACCGAGAGTTCGTCGCGAGGGAGGTAAGAGGTCTTGCTAGGAATGGTCTGTGAGATGCACTTGATACCGCATTCCCGGCAGTTCAAGTTCTTCTTCCAGTAGCAGTCGCAGTTGTTCTCGCAGCCTGCGTCACCATTGCACTTGTTCTTGCAGAACTTGATGCTGGTCTCGCAGATGACGCAAGGGTTCGGGACGCCTTCTGAGAGTTGATCGCGAGCGAGGAGAACAGTCTCGCTGGGAATGGCACACACCAGACAGCCGCTGCGCTCGTTCCAGAGATCGCATCGCTTCTCGCATTCAGCGTTACCATTGCACATCTGCTTGCAGAGCCTAGCGGCAGCCCTGCAGCTGTTACAGCGGGGTGAAGATTCGTCGCTGTTGGCATTTCGAGGGTCGTCAGAGCGAGGGTCTTCAGAACGGCGAGGGTCGTCAGAGCGAGGGTCTTCTGAGCGAGGGTCTTCAGAACGGCGGGGGTCGTCAGAGCGAGGGTCTTCAGAACGAGGATCATCAGACCGACGAGGATCCTCAGAGCGGGGGTCTTCAGAACGGCGAGGGTCGTCAGAGCGAGGGTCTTCAGACCGACGAGGATCCTCAGAGCGCGGGTCCTCCGATCGGTCCTTGATCAAGGCAGGCACAGAAAGTGCGGCGTCGAGCGCAGCACTCTTCGGGCAGTCCTTGGGCTCCTCAACACATCCTGCGTTCACATTAGCACAACGCTTCACCGTATGACTCTCACAAACATACCAGCATGACGACAATAGAGCTTGCCGTTACTGAAGAGGTGGCAGTTGCAGAGGTGCTTGGCTTCATCCGTGCCGCCGTGCTCCTCGACGCACTTGAGCCAAGGCTGGTGGCAGTAGTGGTCGCACTGCTCTGGAGTAGGACCAGCGACATCACGGGCTTGAGGGGAGATGACGGAGGCGGTGGCCAACGCGAGGACGCTGGCGGCCGCGAGAAGGAGGGTGTTGAACTTCATGATTGCGGCTCAATTGAGAGACGATTGTGATGTGGTGGAAGAGAGAAAATTGAGGTGTTGGGGGAGAAAGGAAGAGAAGAGGGAGGGCGAGGGCTTATATAGTAGGTGGAGCCCTGGAGGTGAGAGAGCGAGCAGCACGTGGTGGGTCAGTGCGCAAGTTGGAGGAAGGTGCGGGTGAGGTACGGTAAACAAACGCGATGGTTAGGGGTGAGAGTGACGAGAGTAAGAGCGCGCACGCGGGACGTGGGCCTACAAGTGAAGTCGACGTACTTGAGCAAGCAGATGGTCTACGTAGTACACTGAGCCTGAGATGGGCTCGAGTCACTGCGCAGGGGCGAGGAAACTGGTGTTCGGGGGTGCTGGATGTACGGAAAACTGGTATGAGAACAACATGATGTTTGAGCCACATGCTAAGCTAGTGGTGTTACTGACGAGCCAAGTACTCGGGGTAAGTTTGCTTGCGTGTGCTTTGAACTTTGAACGCTATTGATGATGTTTCGAGACTGCAAGAAGGAGCACCGGTAACACCACCGAAAACAGCCTCACAATAACGCGTACACGCTGCGGCACGACTGCTTCTATTAGGGGCGACTAAGCGAAGGGCAAAGGAAGTATGCTTACAATTACGCATGAGCCTACTGACATGCATTCACAAGACAGTGAGATCAAGTCTAATGAGAATAGTGAGAATTGTGACGAAGAAGACGGGAAGAACGTTATAATACGCCAGGTTGTGATGATACTGCTTGTGGAATAGAACATATCCTGGATCAAGGAAGGGGAAAAATGATTCACTCTCCGTGATGATGTCGCCTGTGAATCAATAGTTGATTTTGATTAATGTTTGAATCTCCAATGCGAAGCAGCTACATAACAGGAGAAGCAACGATGAGTAAGGGGACTTGAGCTTTCTGCATCGAACAGAATCTGCTCTCTGGAATAGCAATCCTTCATGCACGAGGAGAGGGGTGAAGTGTGGCACAAGTGTGGTTTACTCACTGGCACCACAATAGATAGATGATGAAGACTAACAGTGGGACGCACGACGTTCTGACGCTACCCAGCTCCGTTGATTCAAGACGTTTGGTCTGCGGATGGCAAAGAAATATGGTGATGGAGTGATGCGTTCGGCTGGAGTTGTGGCTGGGCGCCTAAAGCTTCGCCCCCGCTTTGAGGCGCAAAAGGTGGCTCCAGCCTCAGTATCAGGCGTCTCACGAGCGAATCTGGATAAGGCTGAAGTCTGTATTCTCCGGCGCATGTAGACTACTGGAAATATATGTATGACTCACAGAGATCTGCAGCGCTTAGTCAGTGCGATAATCGCGAAGTGGCAGCCTGATGTGACGGCAGGGAAAGCATCTCGGAGTTTACGGCGCTTGGCTTTAGACGTTGAATACCGACGAACTACAGTCCAGTTCTTCCACCTTTGTCTTCGCCTACTACAGAGTGTCGCAAAGGAGAGCGCATGCGGCTTTTGGACAATTGGGCGCCTCGCAGGAGCGGAAACGTCATCACGAGCCGAGCGGCTACGTCAGGAAGAACGATCAACCGTGAAGGGCATCTGCGCGCATTCCACAGCCCACCATAGACGGGCTGAGAGAGCCCTGCAGTATAACGAGCGCAAAGAGCTGGCGGTACACCCCGATTGCGACCCATCTCGACTGCGCTCATCGAGACTTTTATCTGAGCACAATCAATCCAAACTGCCGCGCCGCACTGGACACTCGATCGCACACGGGACGAAACAAGCAAAGCGACGACACGAAAGGGCACGGATAGCAGGCGCGAAGCGCGAACACACAGTGCACCACAGCCGCTAGGAGAGGACCTCGGCGCATCACATATCACGGGACTGCGGATCCAAAGACACGCAGTCTTTACAACAGCATACCACAGTGTTGAGAGACCCGATAAGACGCAAGATGCCGCCCACACCACCCTCAACGACGTCGTCAAGCGCGGGGCAATCACCGCCAGACCCGCAGTTCCGAGTCGTGCGCAAGAGAAACCGCGTGCCTCTCTCGTGTGGACCATGCAGACACAGGAAGTAAGCGACCTCTGCGAACAGCACCGCGAGAACACCAAGCTGACAGCGACAGGCTGAAATGCAATCGCGGCCATCCATGCGACAACTGCACCAAGCGAGGCGACACGGGATCATGTACGTACGCGACTCCTGGCAACCGCAAGAAGAGCGCCGCGAGCGCTGGCTCGGCCACTTCCCCCGACGACATGCAAAACCGCATTGACCGCCTCGAAGGACTCGTGCTGTCGCTGATGACCAACGGCGCGCAGAGTGCGGGGCCGGCAGCAGCCCAGGCCGCCATCGCCCAGAGCATGAGCAGCGGCTCGTCGGAACAGCAGTACGACACGGGTCACATGGGCAGCGCCATGAGCATCGCCGCGCCCGACTCGATACCCGAGGAAGACGCCGAGGACGAGAGCGAGATGGAGAACGTGACCAAGTCGATTGGCGTCATGAAGGTGCACAACAACGCGACCATCTTCGCGTCCGAGGCGCATTGGTACGCCATACTGGGAGAGATCTCCGAAGTCAAAAACTACTTCGCCGAGCACAAGAAGCAGTACGACGACCAGCTGAAGCGCTACAAGGCGAGCCACAGTGACGAGAACCCGCCCGGCACCTCCTTCCTCTACGGGCAGCGCAAGAACACGTCCAAAGCCGAGATTCTCCTGCAGTTCCCACCGAAGCCTACCGCAGACATCCTCGTGTCGCGATTCTTCAACACCTACGATCCCGGCATTCACATCATACACGGGCCGACGTTTCAGAAGGAGTACGACAGGCATTGGCTGAATCCCGACGAGACGCCCGTCATCTGGCTCGGTCTGGTCTTTGGCATGATGTGCATAGCGCTGCAGTCGTACACTCGAGCAGGAGATGAGCCGCCGGAATACCATAACAAGTCCTGGGAAATGTCCAGGGAGTACCGAGACCTGACGGCGCAGTGTTTGGTCATGGCCGACATCACACAGCCCATCAGCGGCATGCTTGAGACGCTCATCTTGCACGTTCATGCCGAGTATGCGCGGAGCAGAGACGCCGAAGTCGGTATCCTCATCAGCACCGGTATCATCGTGCGGCTGGCCATGAGGATGGGCCTGCATCGCGACCCGGGCCCGTATCCTGGCATCTCTGTCTACCAGGGAGAGATGCGGCGACGAGTATGGGCGGCCATTCGCTCCATCGATCTGCTCTTCTCCGCACAGGCCGGCCTTCCTCCCATCGTTCGACCCCGAGACACCAACACCGAGATCCCGCGCAACATCTATGATGACGAACTCATCGAGGACATGAAGGTGTTGCCGCCGTCGAGGCCAGAAAGCGAAGCGACCCCAGCACTCTTCTTGATCAACCGAACGCGCCTCATCTACAAGCTTGGAGAAGCCGTCGAGACCACCGAAACTCTGACGTGCGCGACATACGAAGAGATCATGCGACTCGATGCTGAGGCGCGAGAACTGCATGAAAACATTTCCCCACATCTCAAAATGCGGTCGATGGACGAAGCGGCAAGGGATCCGTCGACGCTCATAATGCAGCGCTTCACACTAGACTTGCTGTACCTCAAGATAATATGCGTGCTGCACAGGAAATTCCTCGCCTACGCTCGAGTGCACTCGCGCTTCAGCTACTCACGGACGGCTGTCATCGATGCTTCCATGAACCTGCTCCAGCACCAGGCGACACTGCACCGCGAATGCCAGCCTGGCGGACGATTGCGCAATGTCAAATGGTTCATTTCGTCGCTGACTACAGTCGACTTCCTGCTTGCTGCCATGATCATCGCGTCTGACCTTTATCACACAATCCGATGCCGACGCCAGCCCCGGCCGGAAGAGGCCAACATGCACCTCTGGAGCTCGGAGAAGATCGACGAGATGATTGATGCGATCGATACCGCGGTGAACATCTGGGACGGTCTCAAGGACCACTCTATGGAGGCATACAAGGCACACACAACGCTCAGTGTGATGTTGAACCAACTCAAAGCGGATCGACCCACGAGGCAGCCCCAGCACAATGGCTTCCAAGCTGCGACTTCAGTGTTCCCGCAGCCGTCACCCATGGACGAGTCAAATGTTGCTCCAGAGCATTCAGCGGCAATGACGTTAGGCATGCTAAGTACGGGCGGCATGGCAACTGGTTCGGCGAACATGTTCGACCAGCGATATCCAGCATCCATGGCGAACCTCCTCAATGACCCCATGCCTCAACCATCTTCGGGCTTGACGCCACAATACAACGGGCAAACCAGTGCCCCAGGTGTCGAGAGCGGTGCCAGTCCCTTTTCGAACCTCTTCGGCGCGAATTTATTCCAGAACTTGGATCTGCCACCGACCGACAATCTCAATTGGGTAAGTCTGCACCGCAATCTTTCTACCAGACGTGACTATTTACAATTATAGGATGCATGGGATTCGTACATCCAAGGTCCCACAGGCGGTATCGACACGACGCAAAACTTCTTTCCCATGGATCTCGGTTCCATGCCCATGCAAACAGACCCAGCGGGCCTACCCAATGAATTGACACCAGAGAGCGGCCAACAGGCGCGTACAAACGCGTTTAGCCAAAATGTTTTCATGGGTGTAAGCGATCTATCCCCGCAGCAGCAAGGGTGATCAGAAGGGTCGTATGGCTAACTACTGCAGGATGATCAAAAGGGTAGTACTACGGGCGCGGGATATGCGATGGGCTTCATGTTGCCGAAGACGAGTTAGCCACAGCATCTGAGGTATGCTTGGAGAGGAAAAGGATGTTATGATATACGCGGAAATGAGCACATGCATGTACGATTGATATGTCTTGTCACATGTCCGCTATTTGGGGGCCAAAAATGCGGGCGTAGCGTGAACACGATATGATACCTTATTCAACTCAATCTATTCAGCCATTTTGCATCATCTTCACAAATCAGGCCATCTCTAGTACAAACACATATTCACTCCATGCCGCGTTTGTTGACTTCAAAGACAGTTGATCTATTCCGAGCCCGACCCCACCTGCGAGGCTGATCGCGTGCCCCGCCTTGGACCCTGGAATCAACGCACGCGTACCGCGACCTTGTGCTGTGCTTACGCGCCCGGCGCTTTGTTTGACCGTTGGCTTGCTTGCTTCTTCTGGGCTCTACAGCCTTGGGCTGTTATCCATCATACACGTCCCTCCGGATTGCCCGGAGCGTCACAATCTCTCAGACACTCACGTCCCCGCGCCCAACACCAGCACCAGTGCTTGTCTCGCCCTACCATACGCATCCTCAATAAAATCACCCACCATGACCGACCCAACGCCCATATCCCCCATCCACCGCGCACCCACATTCCCGCACAAAACCTCCCCCGCCGTCTCCACCCAAACACCCCTCATAAACACCGACACCCCCGCCATCAACGCCGGCGCTCCCGTCGAACTCCCCGCCGACGAAGTCGCCAGCACGCCACCGAGCCAACAGCAGGACGTAGGCGGGAGGAAGGGCAAGGTCGTCGAAGAAGAGGTCATGAAGAAGAGATTGCAGGACCAAGGTGTTATTGTGGACGTAGGCAAGGAGGGGTTGAGTGCGGAGGAGGTAAGGGCGGCGAGTGCGCGGCGGGAGAGACCGCAGTGATTGGGGAGAGAAGTGAGGTGGTTTGCATGGAGGGAGGGGAATGAGCGTGCGATGATAGCGATATACCACGGAAGACTGAGACTTGGATTGGGATTGCGCAAATGGATTGATTACAACACATCTTCCTTCTTTATCGTTCTTCCCATCTGTTCCATTCCTTCCACTCAAATTAAGAAAGCAGCGTAACTACCACAGCTACAACGACGACGACAATGATGACGGCGAGCGCTTGGGTTAGGGTGCGGGCCTGGATGACGATGGAGGATGTTGCCGTTCAGCTGCAATCTCGGTCGATGTTGGATGTTGAAAGCGCTGTTGATCTCAAGTGTAGGCGTGCGATTGTTTCGGGCGAGGTGATGCGAAGGCAGGACTCTAGCATGTTGCGAGGTCGAAGTGTGTTGGACAGATCGGAGTTTGATGGATTTGATGCCTCCAAACACTCCTTCCTTCTCCTTCTTTTCTCTCCACCCTGGGCGCCCTCTGTGTTGCGAACCTGAGTACACAGACTGGTCGCCTAAAGGCTCGCTTGGACTGCGCTACTCGCTGGCTTGTACTTCGGCCTCTTGGGGAACTGTCCGACTGCCGGTGAGAGCCTCGATCCGCCGGGACCTGCTATTAGTATGGTGTTGTGGTGACGAAAAGTCGGGGCTGAGTGTGTCACTTGTGCGCGCTGAAGGGATGTGCATGTCGTAAAAGGTCATGATTATCATCTACTTGAACGAGAGACTTATGGTAACTACAGGACAATTTCATATATGTAAAGAAAACCGCAATCCAATCTCAATCGATCAACCTTCGAACAGGTCGCTAAGTGCTCGTTGATGGCCCTCCCACAGCCCCACCCTCCACTCGCGCCGCCTGCGCATCCCACGGCACCATCTTCTCCACCTTCGCATCCCACCTAAACACTCCTCCCACCCCAACGTTATACTGATAATAATTCTCCGTCCCGCCCTTCACCATCGCCTTCCGGAATGTAATGTTAATCCTCCCCTTCGCATCCGCCCGCTTCGGAATGCTATGCAGCCAATTACTCTGCGTGCGCCCGCGCATCAGCACCATATCGCCCGAGCGCAGCGTTAGCTTGATGCCCTTGGGCTCTTCGACGACGGCACCAGCTTGCGGCGCGATGGGCTTATGCTTCAGCAAAAAGTCGCGCTTTGCGCCCAGACTGAACGATGCGATGGCCGGGTTGGGCCCGAGGAAGCGCTCGTCGTCCGAGTGATACGAGATGCTATCCTTGCCGTCGGCGTAGTAGTTGACGAGGCAGAAGTTGAACGTCTCGCCCGTGGAGCCTTCGGTGAGTTTGCGCAGCTCGTCGAGGCACTGCGGGATCGGGCGCGGCTTGCATTTGTATGCTTTGGCATCGACTTTCTTGCCTGTCATTGCGTCGACGATGCTTCCGTCCGCGGCGAAACGCGAGGTCTCGTCAATGCCGAAGACGGTAGTAAAACGCGGCGTGTTGATTTGCGTCTGCACGCCGCCGCGGTTGATGTTGTATTGCACGCGGTAGAAAGGGAGTTCATGTCGCAAGAACTCGAAGAGGCCTGGTGCGGTTGAGGCTGGTATGTATGGTTGGTAGTACACCAAATCCAAATCCAGTTGATCGTTCATCACTTTGCCCTCTGCTGCGGGCGCAAAGCCCAATTGCTCCTTGAACGGCGCGGGCAAGTGCGAGATCGCAAACGGATATGCATTGTGCTGTGACTTGTCTTTGCTCGCCTCGTACTTCGGCTTCTTCGCTTCGGAGGGCTTGAAGAAAGAGTCGAGTGCGCCACGCTTCATCACCGCTGGTCCGATGCGCTTGATCTGCCACCCACGTCGGAGCTGACTTCCTACACGGACGGTGACAAGCTGGCGCACCGCGCTTCGGAAGATTACTGATACGATAGTTGATCTATTCACTTGGCTACCTCGCGGGGCGATGAGCAAGACTGCACGCTGGAGCTCGATTCGGCCAGGCACAAGGGGTCTGGTCGACACCCAAAATTTGTAGTTGTAGTTCAAAAGCTGTTCAAGTTCTGGCACTTCCAGTCCTGCTCTCAACGCAGCCTGTCTGCCGTTCGCTTTGTAGGCAGACCAAAGTCCTTCAGCAGTGTTCCACGATGGCTGCGATGGACAATAAGGCGGGAGTTAATTAGCTATGCCGTTCTTAGTATCAATCGCTGCGCAGAGAAGATGAGCACGCTGGTCTAACGCTCAAATATATTAGTGTAGACTAGCAATAATAGCGGCGCGATGAAGCTGTTGCGCAGGAAGGTAAGCAGAGGCTTAACCTTAAAGTTAGGTCTAGCCTTAAGTAGCTAAATAATAAGATAACGCAGATACTATAATTATAAATAGCTCTAAAGATTAATAATATAGATAAATAGTTATAATTTATAGGCTTAAGTTAATAGAGTAAAGAGATATAGTAGTATAGTAAAACTATATATTACTATAGTAAGAAAGTTTTAAAGTAAGAAATAAAGAAAAAAAAAAGAAAGTTAGAAGCTTATAGTATTAAGAAAAAAAGCTTAAGATTATTTAACTTAGAAAAAATTTCTAAAATATATTTATTAAAAAAAACTTAATATTTAGCTAAATAAGAAAGAAAATAAAATAAGTTATTTTTAAAAATTTTTTTATTCTAGTATATAGGCTAGCAAATAAGTATATATAACTTATATTTAAGTATAGTTTAAGTTATAGTTATATAGACTAAAGTTAAAGTAAAGTTAAGTTTTTAAAACTAAAGTTAAAGTTAAGTTAAGTATTTAAAAACTAAAGTTAAGTTAAGTTAATAAAAAATAAAGTTAATAAAAGTAAAGTTAAAGTTAAGTTAAAGTTATTAATATAAGT
>Ga0265780_10000752_pt1 | contig 48728 bp, 39 predicted proteins | sample P1T30metagenome_FD_192432 | JGI IMG/M metagenome (GOLD analysis project Ga0265780, IMG submission 192432) | Plant litter microbial communities from East Loma Ridge, Irvine, California - P1 T30 | ecosystem: Environmental > Terrestrial > Plant litter > Unclassified | place: USA: California... | reverse complement strand
AAATACTGGAGAATAATATGCAAGTTATCCTGCTGGAAAAAGTCGTCAACGTCGGCAACCTGGGCGACGTCGTCAAGGTCAAGGACGGTTACGCACGTAACTTCCTGATCCCACAAAAAATGGCCCGTCGTGCAACTTCGTCGGCTGTGGCCGAGTTCGAAGTCAAGCGCGCCGAGCTGGAAAAAGCAGCCGCTGAAAAGCTGGCCGCTTCGCAAGCCCAGGGCGAAAAGCTGAACGGCATGACCGTCACCATCGCACAGAAAGCCGGCGTCGATGGCCGTCTGTTCGGTTCCGTGACCAACTTCGACATCGCCGAAGCCCTGAGCAAGCAAGGCTTCGCAGTCGAAAAAGCGCAGGTTCGCCTGCCGACCGGTCCGCTGAAGACCACCGGCGAACACCCGGTTGCCGTTGCACTGCATACCGACGTCGTCGTTGACGTCACGATCGCCGTCGTCGGCGAAGCTGCCTGATAAGCAGTTTCTTTGCTTCTTATGTTGCAAGAATGAGAAAAAGCCGGGTTATCCCGGCTTTTTTTTCGTTCTTTTTATTACAAGAAACTCACCAATCATTTCAGCGGCTGGCGCCAAACAGGTATAATGCCGGCCATGAACACCCCAGCAGACCCGCAAATCGAGTCGCTCCGCATTCCCCCGCATTCCATCGAAGCAGAACAGTCCGTCATCGGCGGTTTGCTGCGCGACAATGCGGCGTGGGACCGCATCGCCGACTTCATGCATGCGGAGGATTTCTACCGCTACGACCACCGGATCATCTTCGAACAGATGGTTCGCCTGATCAACTCCGGCAAGCCCGCCGACGTGATCACCGTCTATGAATCGCTTGTCCAGCTGGGCAAGGCCGAGGACGTGGGGGGACTCCAGTATCTCAACGCGATGGCGCAAAATACGCCATCCGCCGCCAACATCCGCCGTTACGCCGAGATCGTCCGTGACCGCGGCGTGCTGCGCCAACTGATTACCGTGGCCGACGAAGTCTCCGGCAAGGCCTTCAACCCGCAAGGCGCCGAGGTCAAGCAGATCCTCGACGAGGCCGAGTCACGCATCTTCGCGATCGCCGAGCAGGGCGCGCGTGGCGCCCAGGGCTGGTTGCCGGTGCAGCCGCTGCTGACCCAGGTGGTCGAGCGTATCGACGAACTCTATAGCCGTGAAAACCAGGGGGAGATCACCGGCGTGCCGACCGGCTTCATCGATCTCGACAAGATGACCTCCGGCCTGCAGCCGGGCGACCTCGTCATCGTGGCCGGCCGTCCTTCCATGGGCAAGACCGCGTTTTCCGTCAACATCGGCGAAGCCGTCGCCATCGAGGCCGGTTTGCCGGTGGCCATCTTCTCGATGGAGATGGGCGGCACCCAGCTGGCGATGCGTATGCTCGGTTCTGTCGGCCAGCTCGACCAGCACCGCCTGCGTACCGGCAAGCTGAACGATGAAGACTGGCCGCGCCTGACCCACGCGATCCAGAAGATGAACGATGCCCAGGTCTTCATCGACGAGACCCCTGCACTGAATCCGATCGAGATGCGCGCCCGTGCGCGCCGCCTGGCGCGCCAGTGCGGCAAGCTCGGCCTGATCATCGTCGACTACCTGCAGCTGATGCAGGGTTCCAAGCCGGGCGACAACCGCGCCTCCGAGATTTCGGAGATTTCGCGTAGCCTGAAGGGCCTGGCCAAGGAGCTCGGCTGCCCGGTGATCGCGCTGTCCCAGCTGAACCGCTCGCTGGAACAACGTCCCAATAAACGCCCGGTGATGTCCGACCTGCGCGAATCGGGCGCTATCGAGCAGGATGCCGACGTTATCATCTTCCTGTACCGTGACGAGGTCTACAACCCGGACTCGCCCGACAAAGGCACCGCCGAAATTATCATCGGCAAGCAGCGTAATGGTCCGATCGGCGCCATTCGCCTGACCTGGATGGGCATGTACACCAAGTTCGGCAATTACAGCGGTAATCTTTCTGTTTATCAGGGCGATTAACGCTGCAGTCGAACCACTATAACAATAGCAATAAGCAACAGAATACGGTGCGTGGTTTCTACCCGGCGCAGGCTGGGTAGTGACCATCTGCTGTTTTCCTCAAGAAGTCCCAAGAGATCTACCAACGGAGAATTACATGTTTGGACGCCTGATGCCCACGGAGGGCAAATTTTTTGACCTGTTCAACCAGCACGCTGCACTTTGCGTGAAGGGTGCACAGGAAATGGTCGGCTTGATGACCAACTTCGACGACCTGGAAAACCGCACCCATGCCGTGGAAAGCATCGAAAAACAGGCGGACAAGATCACCTACGCCACGGTCGACCTGCTGCACAAGACTTTCATTACCCCGCTCGACCGCGACGACATCCACAAGCTGATCACGCGCATGGACGATATCCTCGACATGATGGAAGACGCCGCGCAAACGATTTCCCTGTATGACCTGCAAGCCGTGACGCCGGAAGCCAAGCGCCTGGCCGAGCTGTGCCTGGCCTGCTGCGAAAAGGTCCAGCAGGCGGTCGGCATGCTGCACAACATGGACAACGCCCAGAAGATGGTCGCGATCTGCGAAGAGATCGACCGCCTGGAATCGGACGCCGACCACGTCATGCGCGCCGCCATGTCCAAGCTGTTCCGCGACGAGCCGGACGTGCGCAACCTGATCAAGATGAAGGCGATCTACGAGATTCTCGAGACTGTCACCGACCGCTGCGAAGACGTTGCCAACATCATCGAAGGCATCATCGTCGAGAACGCGTAACGCACAATAAGAACAAACGCGAACAACAATGGATCATCTTCACATCAGCATTTATGTGCTGGGCCTGCTCGTCCTTTTAGCCCTCGTCTTCGACTTCATGAACGGCTTCCATGACGCCGCCAACGCAATTGCGACGGTGGTGTCGACCGGGGTGCTGAAACCGCAGACCGCGGTCGCCATGTCGGCGCTGTTCAACTTCGTCGCCATCTTCACCGTCGGCGTGCACGTGGCGGCGACGGTCGGCAAGGGCACCATCGACGCCAACATCGTCGACCAGTACGTGATCTTCGGCGCCCTGGTCGGGGCCATCATCTGGAACATCATCACCTGGTATTACGGGATCCCGTCCTCGTCCTCGCACGCCCTGATCGGCGGCCTGGTGGGCGCGGCCGTCGCCAAGGGCGGCACCGGTACGCTGGTCGGCGGCGGACTCCTGAAAACGGTACAGTGGATCATCCTGTCGCCGCTGCTGGGTTTCGTGCTCGGCTCCATCGTGATGCTGGCCGTGTCCTGGATCTTCGTGCGCACGCCTCCCCGCAAGGTCGACACCTGGTTCCGCCGCCTGCAGCTGTTCTCGGCCGCAGCCTACAGCCTCGGCCACGGCGGCAACGACGCCCAGAAAACCATCGGCGTCATCTGGATGCTGCTGATCTTCGCCGGCGCCTCGCAAGCCGGCGAAACGCAGCCGCCGCTGTGGGTGATCATCGCCTGCTACACGGCGATCAGCATGGGCACCCTGTTCGGCGGCTGGCGCATCGTGCGCACCATGGGCCAGAAGATCACCAAGCTCAAGCCGGTCGGCGGTTTCTGCGCCGAGGCCGGCGGTGCGATCACGCTATTCATCGCCAGCGCCATCGGCGTGCCGGTTTCGACCACCCACACCATCACCGGCGCCATCGTCGGCGTCGGCTCGGCGCAGAAGGCGTCGGCGGTGCGCTGGGGCGTAGCCGGCAACATCGTCTGGGCCTGGGTCTTCACGATTCCGGCCTCGGCCTTCATGGCGGCGATTGCCTGGTGGATCGGCAAGCACATCCTCTAAGCGCCTCGTTCAAGGCATGCACAAGAAGGGCAGGGTTCACCCCCTGCCTTTTTTTCGTCCATCACCCTGCCGTGGCGAATCGGCCACAAGCCCTACACACCGTTGTCTTCTCTTCATTAAATCATCAACCGTAGTAGTAATATTACATACGGCTGACAGCCGAATTCGCCTTCCTTTCTGAGAGGGAACGGCTCGTATAAGAATGAAAACGGAGACAACATGTTCATCACACGTAGTTTGACTTCATGGTCAGGCTGGCTTGCGGCCGCCTCGGCCATCGCGCTGGCCGGCTGCGGCGCCGGCGCCGACGACCCGTCAGGGCAGGGAAGCGCGTCGGCCTCGCGCCAGCTGGCGGTCACGGCCAGCGCCGGCGCAGACGCGCCCGCCGTCGCAGCCGGCACCATCCGCATGCACTACCACCGCATCCAGGGCGACAGCGCGCAATGGGGCGTGTATTCCTGGGACGGCCCGCGCACCCCGAGCGCCGCCTGGATCACCGACCGCTTCATGTTCAGCGCCAGCGACAGCTTCGGCGGCTACGTCGACATCCCGCTGGCCGCCGGCAAGAGCGCGATTGCCTTCCTGGTCACCGACGGCAGCGGCAACAAGAGCTGCGCCAACGACCAGCAGGCCGCACTGAACGCCGACATCGCCACCCGCGGCCAGGAAATCTGGATGCAGGAAGGCGATTGCACCGTGTACGCCGCGCCGCCGGTGCTCAAGCTCGGCAACCTGGCCGGCGCCAGCGCGCACTGGCTGACGGCCACCACACTGGCATGGCCGGGCGCGCCCGCCGCCGGCAGCTATAAACTGTTCTACGCAGCCAATGGCGGCCTGGCCTTCACCTCGGCCGGCACCAGCGGCGTCGACGCCAGCTTCGACCTGAGCCTGGCGCCGCTGCCGGACGCCCTCCGCGCCAAATATCCGCACCTGGCGGGCGCCACCGGCCTGCGCCTGGCGGACAAGGACGCTGCCCGCCTGGCTGCACTGGCCAGCGGCCAGTTCGCCATTGCCCAGTACGATGCAGCCGGCAACCTGGTGCAGGCGACCTCGCTGCAAAACGCCGGCATGCTGGACGAAGTGTTCGCCAGCCGGGCCCGCGATGCGGAGCTCGGCGTCAGCTTCAAGCGCAACGTGCCGACCTTCCGCGTGTGGGCGCCGACGGCGAAGTCGGTGGCCCTGAACGTGTATGCCGGCGCCTCCGCCGCCAGTGCCACCACGGTGCCGATGACGCGCGACCCCGCCAGCGGCGTGTGGAGCTATACCGCGCCGAACAACAGCTGGACCAACCGCGCCTACTACACCTACACCGTCAACGTGCTGTCGCGCTGGGCCGACAACCAGCTGGTGACGAACACCGTCACCGACCCGTACTCGTTGAGCCTGAACGCGAACAGCGCGCGCAGCTTCGTCGCCGACCTCGACAGCCAGCAATTGAAACCCTTCGGCTGGGACGCCGACCGTCCGCCGGCACTGGCGCACCCTGCCGACATCGCGCTCTACGAACTGCACATCCGCGATTTCTCGGCGAGCGACGAATCCGTACCGGCGGCCCACCGCGGCAAGTACCTTGCCTTCACCGACGGCCGCTCGAACGGCATGCGCCACCTGAAGTCGCTGGCCAGGGCGGGCATGACCCACGTCCACCTGCTGCCGGCCTTCGATTTCGCCAGCGTGAACGAGACCGGCTGCACCACCCCGGCCGTGCCGGGCGGGGCGCCGGACGGCACCACCCAGCAGGCGGCGGTGGCGGCCGGCCAGGACAGCGATTGCTTCAACTGGGGCTACGATCCGGTGCACTACAACGCACCCGAAGGCAGCTATGCCAGCGATGCCAACGATGGCGCCGCGCGCGTGCGCGAGTTCCGCGCCATGGTGCAGGCCTTGCATGAGGCCGACCTGCGCGTGACCATGGACGTGGTCTACAACCACACCAGCCAGTCGCAGCAGGGCAATCTGTCGGTACTGGACCGCATCGTGCCGGCCTATTACTACCGCCTGAACGCCGGCGGCAACATCCTGGGCGACAGCTGCTGTTCCGACACGGCCCAGGAAAACACCATGATGGGCAAGCTGATCATCGACTCGGTGTCGCTGTGGGCCAAGGCGTACAAGGTCGACAGCTTCCGCTTCGACATCATGGGCTTGACGCCGCTCGACCTGATCAAGCGCCTGCAGGCGGACGTGAACAAGGCGGCCGGCCGCGACATCTATCTGTACGGCGAAGCCTGGAACACCGGCACCGTCGCCAACGACGTGCGCTTCCCGGTAGCGCGCCAGGCCAATTTGTTCGGCACCGGCATCGGTTCCTTCAACGACCGCATGCGCGACACCATCCGCGGCGGCGGCTGCTGCGACACCGGCAGCGCGCTGGTCACCCAGCAGGGCTTCATCAATGGTGCGTACACCGACCCCAACGGGCAATCGACCCAGACCCGCGACGATGCCCTGCGCCTGGCCGACCTCACGCGCGTGACCCTGTCCGGTACATTGCGCGACTACCGCTTCACCGACCGTACCGGCGCCGTACGCAGCAATGCCGAGATCGATTATTTCGGCCAGCGGGCCGGCTTCGCCGCCAATCCGTCCGAGATCATCAACTACATCGAGGCGCACGACAACCAGACCCTGTTCGACATCAACGCGATGCGCTTGCCGCAAACGACCTCGCTGGCCGACCGCGTGCGCGTGCAGAACCTGGGCGCGGCCGTCGTGCTGCTGGCCCAGGGCATTCCCTTCACGCATGCCGGCCAGGAGATCCTGCGCTCCAAGTCGCTCGAGCGCGACAGCTATAACGCCGGCGACTGGTTCAACCGCCTCGACTACAGCTACGCCAGCAACAACTTCGGCGTCGGGCTGCCGCTGGCGGGCGCCAATCAGGCCAATTGGAGCCTGATGCAGCCGGTGCTGGCCAATCCGCTGATCAAGCCCGACACCCGCGCCATCCTGCAGGCGCGCGACGTCTACGAAGACTTCCTGGCGATCCGCAAGGACAGCACCCTGTTCCGCATGCGCAGCGCCCAGGACGTGATCGAGCGCCTGAAGTTCCATAACGTCGGCCCCGACCAGGTGCCCGGCCTGGTGGTGATGGAACTCGACGGCGCCAGGCCGCGCCGCTACCAGGGCGCCGGCTATACCCGCGTGGTGGTGCTGTTCAACGTCGACAAGACCGCCAAGCGCTTCACCATGCCCGAGCTGCGCGGTACCCGCCTGAGCCTGCACGGCATCCAGCGTCGCGGCAGCGACGAGGTGGTCAAGACGGCCAGCTACGAAAAAGCCAGCGGCAGCTTCAACGTGCCGGCGCGTTCGGTGGCTGTCTTCGTGCAGCAGGAAGGGGACTGATCGTTCTTCTTCCTTCGCTTGACTGAAACGTCGTCCTGCTAACGCGGGGCGGCGTTTTTTTACGTCAAGAACTTTCGATAAGTGTGATAAATCTACAACAAAGCGCGACTGTTACAAATCTTATTTGTTGCTGCCGCGCTTGGGAAACAGCGCCATCGGATGCTGCTGCCCGCCAGGATCGAAAATTCACGAAGTCATTGATTTGTTTATGAAATCGATTTCAGAATGGGCGGGGTTTGCTGCACCACGAGGTAATGTTTAGCGCTAACACAGGTGTTTTCCACCCCATCCGCATACTTTTTGCCTGTTTTTTAGGCGAAATCCGTTTGTTTAGTCCATTGACCAAACAAAATTATTTTTTTAACCTCCTCAGCAATACGTTCGAAAAATACGGACGGTCCCGCGACGACAACAGCCGACCAAGGCGTACCAGCAACGGGACAGGTGAGTTCGCAGTACCACCAATGGCAGCATGTCTGCGGACCCTCGATCCGAAGACCCGCTGCATCAAGACATTCAGAGACGAGAGGAGACACCGTGTCAATCAACAGAAAGGGGCCCACCCCCTATCCGCAGACCAGGCATCGCCTGATCAGCCTGGCCGTGGCGAGCGCCTGCGCCGCCTTCGCCGCACCCGGCTTCGCCCAGGAAGGCCCGGCCACCACGTCCGATGTGGCAGCGGCCCAGGAAAACGTCGTCAAGGTCACCGGCATCCGCGCCAGCCTGCAATCGACGCTGAACCTGAAACGCAATTCCGACGGTATCGTCGACGGCATCGTCGCCGACGACATCGGCAAGTTCCCCGACACCAACCTGGCCGAATCGCTGCAGCGCATTTCGGGCGTGTCGATCGACCGCAACCGCGGCGAAGGCGCCAACGTCACCGTGCGCGGCGTCGGTCCCGACCTCAACATGGTGCTGCTGAACGGGCGCCAGATGCCGACCGCCAGCCTGGGCGACCAGGCCGGCCGGGCCTTCGACTTCAGCAACCTGGCGTCGGAATCGGTGTCGCAGATCCAGGTCTACAAGAGCGCGCGCGCCGATACGCCGCCTGGCGGCATCGGCGCCACCATCAACATCATGACCGCGCGACCTTTCGACCTGGGTAATACCGCCAGCGTCGGCATCAAGGGCGTATACGACAAGTCGAACAACCGGCTGCCGACCGAAGACAAGGCCAAGACCTCGTGGACGCCGGAAGTCTCGGGCATCTACAGCACCATCTTCGGCAACGGCATGTTCGGCCTGGCCGTCAGCGGCAGCTACCAGGAACGCAACCTGGGCGTGAACCAGGCTGCCGTCACCAATGGCTGGCTCGGTCCGTTCAAGATCGGCGATACCAGTACCGGCGCGATCCCGCAGCCCGGTACGGCAGGATACGCCGGTGTCACCAATCCGCCGGGCGCCAACGACATCTACCTGACGCCGCAGAACATTTCCTACTTCATGCGCGGCTCGCAGCGCCAGCGTACCAACGGCCAGCTGACCCTGCAGTTCCGCCCGAACAAGGACTGGACCAGCACGCTCGACTATACGTATTCGCAGAACAAGATCCAGACCAAGTACCATGAACTGTCGGCCTGGTTCAACCACGATACCTCGGTGCTGGCCAACGGTACCCCGGTCCAGCAGAGCGTCTTCACCAAAGGCCCGGTCGCGACCCCGATCTACTACCAGGAAAACGTCTCGAACCAGGACATTGCGATGAACGGCGGCGATTTCGCCACCGTCACCAACAACAATTCGATCGGTTTCAACACGCAATTGCGCGTGTCGCCATCGTTGCGCTTCAACCTCGACGCCCACCACTCGACCGCCGAAGCCAAGAAGGACAGCCCGTTCGGCTCGAACAACGACCTGGCCACGGTCAGCTTCAGCCGCGGCACCTCGTCGCTCGACTTCCGCAACGAGATGCCGGTGCTGTCGATCCAGGGTGCCGACTTCGTCCGCGCGCCGCAGCAGGTCAGCGGTTCCTGGTTCCAGGACGGCATCAACAAGATGAAGATCGACCAGGTGCAGGCCGGCGGCAACCTGAAATTGATGGAAGCCTCGAACCTGAACTTCGGCCTCGGCTACGTCAAGAACGACAACCACTCGAAATTCCAGCAAGTGCAGCGCGATACCTGGACCGGTACCGCCACCCCCGCCAAGGGCTATGACCAGGGCCTGTGGCGCGCCGACACGCTGCGCCAGTATTTCAGCACCCTGAACGGCTCGGGCGACCCGAACCTGTTCAACCAGATCCACCTGTTCAACTTCGCGGACGTGCGCAGCGCCGCGATCGGCGTCACCGGCGACCAGGCTGGCTACACCCCGAGCCTGGACAACCCGGCCTTCGACCGCACCACGCTCGAAAAGACCAAGTCGCTGTTCATGCAGTTCAACACCGAGTGGGACACGGCGATGCCGATGCACACCGGGGTGGGCTTCCGCTACGAAAAGACCGACGTCACCTCGACCGGCCTGCTGAAGGTACCGACCCGCCTCGACTGGATTTCGCAGAACGAACTGCCGCTGGTGTTCGGTTCGACGACTTACCAGACCCTGAGTGGCAGCTACAAGAACTTCCTGCCGACCGTGGACTGGGACATGGACGTGCGTCCGGACCTGAAGGTACGCGCCAGCTATGGCGTGTCGATCGGGCGCCCGCGCTATGACCAGATCGAAGGCGGCACCAGCTTCAACCAGACTGCAACCGTGCGCGGCGTGACCGCCAACCGCGGCAATCCGGCGCTGGAACCGGTCAAGTCGAAGAACCTGGATCTGTCGGCCGAGTGGTACTACACCAAGCAAAGCATGGTCTCGCTGGGCCTGTTCCACAAGAACCTGGACAACTATGCCGGTCAGGTGGTGGTCAACGAACCGTCGACCACCGCCACCACGCCGGTCGGCGGTGCCTACTGGAACGCGGCGCTGGCGGCCGGCTGCGTGGCGACGAATACCACCTGCATGCGCAATTACATCCTGCGTAACTTCAACGGCCAGCAGGGGGTGACCTACACCGGCAACAACGAGGCCGGGGACGCCCTCGGTACCATTACCGGTATCCCGGGCAATCCGGCGCTGCCTTACCTGATCACCACCTACGTCAACGAGAAGAAAGCCACGCTGAAAGGCGCCGAGATCAACTGGCAGCATTTCCTGAGCAACGGTCTCGGCGTCCAGGCCAACTACACCTACGTGAAGTCGGACCTGGCCTTCGACAACGCCGGCAGCGGCAACCAGTTCGCGCTGGTCGGCTTGTCGAACTCGGCCAACCTGGTGGGTATCTACGAGGACGACACCTGGTCGGTGCGCGCGGCCTACAACTGGCGCGGCGAGTTCCTGTCGTCGCCGACCAACAACGGGCAGCCGAACCCGACCTATGTCGAGCCCTACGGCCAGGTCGACCTCAGCGTCGGGTTCAACTTCACCAAGAACCTGAGCTTCTCGTTCGAGGCGATCAACCTCTTCGACGAGCACCAGCGTACCCATGGCCGCACCAAGGAGCAGGTGCTGACCATCACCACCGGTGGTCCGCGCTACATGCTGGGTGCCCGCTACAAGTTCTGATAACGACTCCCCCAGACAGGTGCCGCGCAAGCGGCGCCTCTTCCGGCTTGCCGCCGCACGGTTTCGTGCCGGCGGTTTTTTTATGGCGGATCCGAAGTGCACGAGCCGTAGAAACGCGTGCAACCTGGGCCCCCGCCTTCGCGGGGCCGACGTTGATGAGGGCGCGGCCAATCGAACTGGCAAGCTTCGCTTATGTACCGTGATGGAAATAAAAAAGCCCGTGGGCCTTCCGGCGCACGGGCTTTGCCTTTCTTGAAGCGGAAAACTTACAACACGTCGCTGGCGTGATCCGCCAGACGCGAACGCTCGCCACGCGCCAGTGTCACGTGACCGCCATGGCTCCAGCTCTTGAAGCGGTCGACCACATAGGTCAGGCCACTCGAGCCTTCCGTCAGATAAGGCGTATCGATCTGTGCAATATTGCCCAGGCACAGGATCTTGGTGCCCGGACCGGCGCGCGTGACCAGGGTCTTCATCTGCTTCGGCGTCAGGTTCTGCGCCTCGTCGATGATCAGGAACTTGTTCACGAAGGTGCGGCCGCGCATGAAGTTCAGGGACTTGATCTTGATGCGCGAGCGGATCAGGTCCTGGGTCGCGGCGCGGCCCCAGTCGCCGGCATCGCCGTCGGACTTCATCAGCACTTCCAGGTTGTCGTCGAAAGCGCCCATCCACGGCGACATCTTCTCTTCCTCGGTACCCGGCAGGAAGCCGATGTCTTCGCCGACCGGCACCGTCACACGGGTGACGATGATCTCGTTGTAGACCTTGGTCTCGAGCACCTGGGCCAGGCCGGCCGCCAGGGCCAGCAGGGTCTTGCCGGTACCGGCCTGGCCGAGCAGGGTGACGAAGTCGACTTCCGGGTTCATGAGCAGGTTCAGTGCGAAGTTCTGCTCGCGGTTGCGCGCCGTGATGCCCCAGACGTTGTTCTTGTTGTGGCTGTAGTCGCGCAGGGTCTGCAGCACGGCGGTCTTGCCGTTGATTTCCTTGACCTGGCCGGAGAAGGGCGCTTCGCCGTTCTTCGGCTCGAAGTAGACGAACTGGTTGACCAGCAGCGACGGGATCAGGGGGCCGGTGACGCGGTAGTAGGTCGCCGAGTTGCCGCCCTTGATTTCCTGCCAGGACTCCATGTTCTTGCCATGTTTGGTCCAGAAGTCGTCCGGCAGCTGCACGATGCCAGAGTACAGCAGGTCGGTGTCTTCGAGGACGTGGTCGTTGAAGTAGTCTTCGGCGGCCAGGCCCATTGCGCGCGCCTTGATGCGCATATTGATGTCCTTCGACACCAGCACGATCGCGCGGCCAGACTGGTCCGTCTCGAGCGCGCGCACGACACCCAGGATCTGGTTGTCGGCTTTGCCCGAGGGCAGGCCTTCCGGCAGGGCAGCGGCGTTCAGGCGGGTCTGGAAGTACAGACGGCCTTTCGCATCCCTGTTGCCCAGCTTGGCCAGCGGGATACCGGTCTCGATCGCGTCGTCGTCGGTGTTGGCGATGAGCGCGTCCAGCGTGCGCGACACCTGGCGGGCGTTGCGCGCGACTTCCGACATGCCTTTCTTGTGATTGTCGAGCTCTTCCAGCGTCATCATCGGCAGGTAGACGTCGTGTTCCTCGAAGCGGAACAGCGAGGTCGGGTCATGCATCAGCACGTTGGTGTCGAGCACGAACATCTTGGCGGCGCCCGAGGTGTCGGCCTTGCGGCTGGCCGGCGACTTGACGTTGACCTCGGCCGGTTTGTGCTTGGCCGGATGCGGTTCGTTCATGTCGGTTTCGCGCAGCTTCGCCGTGAGGCCCTGCTTGCCGCTCCGGTCTTCGCGCGGTGCGGCAGGCAGTGTGGCCGGCGCAGCGGGCGGCGTGCTTTCGCGTGCCGGCGCTTCGGCCAGCAGGGCGGCTTTCGACTTGCGCGCGCCGGCCTTTGCCGCGGGCACGGCAGTGCCGCTGATCAGGTCTTCGACGGGGTCGTTCTCTGCCTTCGCGGCTGCGCGGACAGGCGATTTGCCGGGTTCGGCTTTGGGGTAATCTTTTGCCAACAGGATAGTCGCTGGCTTACTCGGAATTTTGGGTAGTGGCATCAGGTTCTCAATCTAGATAAAAGTCGGAAAAACGCCCGGGATCGGCACACACGCGCCGCCGGATTGGACAGATGCAACCAGGGGACTTACAAGAACGCCCGCCGGGGCCCAAGCGTGGGGAAAGCCGGCAAGCGGATTGGAATGATGCTGTGAGGTAAAGCTTTGACTCAAAATAGGCGAAGCATGTGGTCAACGGTTAATCGACTGGAGCCAAGCGTTCAGAGTGGTCTCTTATGGCTGGCTCTTCAAATATTCCAGCACTTCGGTTACGTGATCGGCAACCTTCACGCCACGCCATTCTTTCACCACTTTGCCGTTAGCGTCAATGACAAACGTACTGCGCTCGACCCCACGTACTTTTTTACCGTACATGTTTTTCATCTTCATGACATCGAACTGGGTGCAGACGGCTTCGTCCGGATCGGAGATCAGTTCGAAAGGCAGTCCGAGCTTGGCCTTGAAGCCTTCGTGGGAGCGCAGCGAATCGCGGCTGAGGCCGTACACGGCGGCGCCCAGCGCGGTGAATTCGTCGTGGTGGTCACGGAAGGCGATCGATTCCGTGGTGCAGCCAGGCGTATTGTCCTTGGGATAGAAATACAGCACCGTGTACTTGGCCGGACGGCCGTTCAGCTCGAAGGTCTGGTCGCCGGTCATGGCGGCGGTGAAGTTGGCCAAGGATTCGATGGATGCTGGGCTTGGGCTTTCGGCCACGGGTTTCTCCCTTAATACGTTATGGTTCGAGTACGATCAGTTCGCCTGACCGGCCGGGGACCTGGCCCCACTCGACCGGACGTTCCGGCAGCGGGGCGCCTTTTATCTTCTCATAATAGTCCGCCATCGAGGCAAGCTGGTAGCCTTGTGCTTTCCAAGCTGACAACAGCTGCTCGAATATGGGGGCTAGTTTCTGTCCTTCAAGTTCTGCATGCAAGGTATACACATGGTCACGTAGCGGCGCCGCCGTCAGCTTGAGCAGGTGGGACGCGATATTGCCGGTGTCGAGGACCACGCCGCCGATCTCGCGCCCGAGCAGCTCGTCAAGTGTCGGCAGCGTGGTCGGCATCTGGATGCAGGCCAGGCCCTGGTAGCGGTAGGGACCGGCCTGCGGGTCGAGCAGGGCGCCGTCTTCGCGCAACTGGGCGCGGCCGTCGGACGCATAGCGGTAGCCGGCGCTGTCGTGGCGCGCGAAGGCGTGCGCGTTCATCTGCCAGCCGGCGGCGCCATGAGTGTGCGGCGCGACGCCAAACACGGCCTTGTAGCGCTCCTCGCACCTGGCCATGATGGCGTCGGTCCAGGCCTGGCCGCGGTCGCGCACGTGGTCTTGCCAGTAGACGTGGTCCCAGGTGTGGATGCCGCATTCGAAGCCGGCGTCGCGCACCGCGCGCATCTCGCCGGCGGCCGTGGCGCCGATGTCGGGCCCGGGCAGCAGCACCCCGTACATCAGCGTCTTGAAGCCGTAATGCTCGACTACCGAGGTGCGCGAGACCTTCTGGAAGAAGCCCGGACGCAGCGCGCGCCGCATGGCCCAGCCGGTATGGTCGGGGCCGAGCGAGAACAGGAAGGTCGCGCCGGCCGCATGCTTGGTCAGCATGCGCACCAGGTTCGGCACGCCTTCGCGCGTGCCGCGATAGGTATCGACGTCGATCTTGAGGACCAGCAGCGGCGCAGTCGGGTGCGAGCGGGTCACGCTCAATCCACCAGCGCCCTGGCTTCGCCGACCTGGCCGCGATAGGCATCGAAGATGTGGCGCAGGGCGTCGGCCATCGACACCGTCGGTGCCCAGCCCAGGTCGTTCATGGTGTTCTCGATCTTGGGCACGCGGTTCTGCACGTCCTGGTAGCCGGCGCCGTAGTAGGCGCCCGAGCTGGTCTCCGTGATCTGCACCTTCTTCGCGCCTTCGGCGTATTCCGGGTACTCGGCCGCGAGCTTCAGCATCATGTCGGCCAAATCGCGGATCGAATAATTGTTGACCGGGTTGCCGACGTTGTAGATCTGGCCGCTGGCCTTGCCATCCTCGTTCGCGATGATCTTCATGAGCGCCGCGATGCCGTCGTCGACGTAGGTGAAGGCGCGCTTCTGGTGGCCGCCGTCGACCAGCTGGATGGTTTCGCCGCGCACGATGTGGCCGAAGAACTGGGTCAGCACGCGCGAAGAGCCTTCCTTCGGGGTGTGGATCGAGTCCAGGCCGGCGCCAATCCAGTTGAAGGGGCGGAACAGCGTGAAGTTCAGGCCTTCCATGCCGTAACCCCAGATCACGCGGTCCATCAGCTGCTTGGCGCAGGCGTAGATCCAGCGCGGCTTGTTGATCGGGCCGTAGACCAGGTTGGAATTCTCGGGATCGAACTCGGCATCCTGGCTCATGCCATACACTTCCGAAGTCGACGGGAAGATCAGGTGTTTCTTGTACTTCGCGGCCGAGCGCACGATCGGCAGGTTGGCCTCGAAGTCCAGCTCGAACACGCGCAGCGGTTCCTTCACATAGGTCGAAGGCGTGGCGATCGCGACCAGCGGCAGGATCACGTCGCACTTCTTGACGTGGTACTCGACCCATTCCTTGTTGATCGTGATGTCGCCTTCGAAGAAGTGCATGCGCGGGTGATCGAGGAATTCCTTGATGCGCTCGCATTGCATGTCCATGCCGTAGACTTCCCAGTCGGTGGTCTCGAGGATGCGCTTGGACAGATGGTGGCCGATGAAGCCGTTGACGCCGAGGATGAGGACTTTTTTCATATTGGTTTTGCCTGATGTTCGCGAAGGTTCGGGAAAGTTCGGATTAGTGTGACTGGGCCAGTTGCGCCTGCAGGATGGCGGGGGCGATGCGCTCGCCGTCCGCCAGCAGGCCGTGGATCAGCAGTGCGCGGCCGTCGCCGCAGACGCCGACGATGGCATTATCCACGACTGCCAACCCGGGCGGCATACCGTTGGTATTGCCTTTCCAGGGACGGGCGCGTTCGATGACGTAACGGCGCGCGCCGATGTCGGTAAAGGCGCCGGGGTAGGGCGGCGCCACCGCGCGGTGCAGATTGTAGACTTCGTGCGCGGGCTTGCTCCAGTCGATACGCCCGTCTTCCGGCTTGCGGCCGCCGAAATAGCTACCCTGGTCGAGGTCGTTGGGAAGGCGCGGCGCGGTGCCGGCCAGCAGCGTCGGCAGCACATTGTAGAGGGCCAGTTCGGCCGCCACCGTCACCTTGCCGAACACTTCGAAGGCGGTATCGTCGGGCAGGATCGGCACTGCCTGCTGGGCCACGATGGCGCCGGCGTCGGGTTTCACCGTCATTTCGTGCAGCGAGGCGCCGATTTCGGTGGCGCCATGCAGCACCGCCCAGTTCACCGGCGCGCGCCCGCGGAAACGTGGCAGCAGCGAACCATGCATGTTGTAGGCCGGCGCCACGTCCAGGATCGCCTGCGGCAGCATGTGGCGGTAGTAGAAGCTGAATATCAGGTCCGGTTGCGCGGCCTGCACTTGCGCCAGCAGTTGCGGCGACCTGGCATCGTCCGGGGTGATGCAGGGGATGCCTTCCAGCTCGCAGACCGAGACCACGGATTCGAACCAGATGTTCTCGCTGGCGCTGTCCTGGTGGGTGACGACCAGGGCGACGTCGACGCCGCCGGCCAGCAGGACTTTCAGGCAGCGGACGCCGACGTTGTGGTAGGCGAAGACGACTGCGCGTTTGTTGAAGGATGAAGTCATATCAATGGGCCGATAACTGATGAGTCGTCGTCCCCGCGAAGGCGGGGACCCAAGTTCGCGGCATCACGCGATAGTACGTCTGTGCCGAAGAACCTGGATTCCCGCCTTGGCGGGAATGACGGCGTTTATGTCCGTGGGAATGGTGATCACCGCACAATCTTGCGCTTTTCGACCCCATCCACATCAGGTTCGCCGGGCGCCCCCTGCAAAATGGTCGCCACCACGTACCGCGGCCGCGCCCGTACCTGCTGGTAAATGCGCCCCACATATTCGCCGACCAGGCCGATCCCGAACAGGATCACGCCCATGAAGAAGAAGGCGATCGCGAACAGGGTGAACACGCCGTCGGCTTCGGAACCGATGAACAGGCGGCGCACCAGCAGCATGATCACCAGCAGAGCCGACAGCAGCGACAGCACCATGCCCATCAGCGAGAACAGCTGCAGCGGCACCAGCGAGAAGCCGGTCATCAGGTCGAAGTTCAGGCGGATCAGGCTGTACAGCGAGTACTTGGATTCGCCCGCGGCGCGCTCTTCGTGCTCGACGATGATCTCGGTCGGCCGGCGCGCGAATTTATACGCCAGCGCCGGCACGAAGGTGTTCACCTCGCCGCACTGGTTGACCAGGTCGATCACGTTGCGGCCGTAGGCGCGCAGCATGTTGCCCTGGTCGGTGATCTGGATGCTGGTGATGCGCTCGCGCAGGCGGTTCATGGCCTTGGACGCGTAGGTACGCCAGGCCGAATCCTGGCGCTTGCGGCGGATCGAGCCGACGTAGTCGTAACCCTCGCGCATCTTGACGATCAGCTTGTGGATCTCTTCCGGCGGGTTCTGCAGGTCGGCGTCGAGCGTGATCACGATCTCGCCATGGGTCTGCTCGAAACCCGCCAGGATCGCCATGTGCTGGCCGTAGTTGCCGTTGAAAATGACCACGCGGGTCACATCCGGGCGCTTGCGGTATTGCTCGGCCAGGATGGAGACCGAGGCGTCGCGGCTGCCGTCGTTGACGAAGATGACTTCGTAGGGAATGCCCAGCTTGTCCATCGCCGGGTACAGGCGCGCGAACAGGTTGCCCAGGCCGGCTTCTTCGTTGTACACCGGGATGACGACCGACACCTCGGGTTGGATGTCCAGCAGCGTCATTTGGCCAGCACCGTCTTGACCGCTTGCACGGCGCGCTCGACGTCCGCCAGGGTCATGGCATTGAACATCGGCAGGGTCACCGTCAGGCGCCCGATCTTCTCGGCGACCGGGAACATGCCCTCGGTGAAGCCGCGTTCCCGATACAGCGTGAACAGATGGATGGGCGCGTAGTGGTAGCCGGTGCCGACATTGTGTTCCTTGTGCAGGCGGGTCATGAAGTCGGCGCGCGTGCCCGGGCCATTGTCCGGCAGGATGATCTGGAACAGATGCCAGTTGCTGGTATCGAAAGCCTGCAGCGGCAGCTGGGCGCCGGTCTGCTGTTCGAAGTCGGGGCCGAAGCAATCGAAATAATGGCGCGCCAGCGCGGCGCGGTGGGCGGTGAGCGCCTCGAGCTTCTTCATCTGGCCCAGGCCGATGGCCGCCATGATGTCGCTCATATTGTATTTGCCGCCGAGGACGTCGACGTCGATGCCGTCCACGCCGCTGCGGGTCACGCCCTGCAGGCGGTATTTCTCGGCCACGCGCGCTTCTTCCAGGTTGTTCAGCACCAGGCAGCCGCCTTCGCCGGTGGTCAGGTTCTTGTTGGCCTGGAAGCTGAACGACACGAAGTCGCCGAAGGAACCGATGCGCTTGCCGTTCCAGGTCGAGCCCAGGGCCTGGGCCGCGTCCTCGACCACGCGCAGCTTGTGCTTGTTGGCGATCGCGTACAGGCGGTCCATGTCGACCGGCAGGCCGGACAAATAAACCGGGATGATCGCGCGCGTGGCCGGCGTGATCGCGGCTTCCAGCTTGTCCAGGTCAATGTTGCGGGTGACCGGGTCGATGTCCGCGAACACCGGCGTGGCGCCGACTTCGATGATGACGTTGGCGGTGGCCGGCCAGGAAATCGGGGTGGTGATCACTTCATCGCCCGGCCCGATGCCGGCGATGCGCAGCGCGATCTCCATGGTGCAGGTGCCGGAGTTGAAGGTGCGCACCGGGCGTCCGCCGAAGTACTCGGACAGCAGGGCCTCGAAGGCCTGGTTCTTGGGACCGGTGGTGATCCAGCCGGAGCGCAGCACCTCGCCGACGGCGGCGATGGTGTCTTCGTCGATGGTGGGCCGGGAAAAGGGCAGGAAGGGCAGCTCGGCAGTCATGGTGTTCGCTGGGTCTTGTTATGAAGAGGCTTGTAGGGCTGAATCGCGGACCGGGTGAATCAAGGGACCGGCGCGCGATTGTAGCAGCAGCCCGTGCCCCCGATCATTACAAAAGCGACATTCTAGGAGCGCGCCAGCAGCACGACGCCGAGGATGATCACGCCCAGCGCCACCATGCGCTGCGGTGGCACGATTTCGCCGAGGAACATCCAGGCGCCGATGGCCGACACCACATAGCCGAGCGACAGCATCGGGTAGGCGATGGTGACGTCGGTACGCGACAGGCCGACGATCCAGACGACCAGCGACACCACATAGCAGGCCAGGCCGCCGAGGATGGGCAGCTGGGTGGCGACCTTGACCAGGGTGGCGAACCAGTTGGCGGCGGTGAGGTGGATGGCGCCGCCGAGGGCGTTGGTGCCGGCCTTGAGCAGGAGCTGGGCGGCTGCGTTGAGCAGCACGCCGGTGATGATGAATCCGAAAGTGGCGAGGTTCATGCGAATTTTATTGTTGTGCGGAGGTAGAAGAATCGGGTGTGGCGGCGACGCTGGCCAGGATGGCGCGGCGCCCGTCGCTGGCGACGATGCGTGCCGGCAGCCCCTGCCTGAGCAGCTCGGCCGCGATGGCGGGCTTGGTGATGGCGACGCTGCGCCGGCCCGCGAGGGTGTCGCGGCGCCAGCGTGCCTGGAAGCCGGCCAGCGTCGGCATTGCCAGCTGCGGCTGCTGCTGCAGGCCGAATTCGAATTCGTCGAGGTAATCGACCAGCGTGACGGGGCGGCCCAGGTAGAAGGTCAGCGATTGTTCGTACATGCCGACCGCGTACACCGGGGTGGCCGGCTCGAACGCGCCGGCGGCCCTGAGCGCAGGCAGCATGGCACTGCCGGCGCGCGCCGCGGCGATCGGTTCGAAGCCGGCCAGCATCAGTTGGGCCGCGGCGAAGCCGGCGATCGCCAGCACCAGCACCGACAGGTCGCGCACCATCTGGCGCGCGTACAGCATCGACAGCAGCCCGCCGACCAGCAGCACCAGGCCGGCCGCCAGCGCCCACGGCTGGTAGGCGGCGTAGATCAGGTGGTCGCCCGGATGCTTGGCCAGCCGCGCCATGAAGGGCACAAAGGCAAGCAGGCCGGCGCCCAGCAGTGCACTCAGGCCGGCCGTGAGCATGCGGCTGTGCCGGGTGCCGACGTCGAGGTAGACCGCGACCAGCAGCGCGATGGCCGGGAACACCGGCACGATGTAGCCGGGCAACTTGGAATTCGACTTGGTGAAGAACAGGGTGATGAACACGACCCAGATGAACAGCATGAGGCGCGGACGAAAACCGCCGGCTGCGCCCGGAACGGTTTCGTCGTCGGCATCAGAGACCCTGCGCACGCCCAGCGCCAGGCTTTGCGCCAGCACGCCCAGCCAGGGCACGCTGCCGGCCGCCACCAGCGCGAAGAAGATCCACCAGGGCGCTTCGCGGTGATGTTCGGTCTTCAGGAAGCGGTCGAAGTGTTCGTGGACGAAGAAGAAGTGCGGCTGTTCCGGGTTGTGCAGCCCGACCAGCACGAACCAGGGCGCGGCGATCAGGAAGAACAGCAGCAGCCCTTTGACCAAATGCAGCCGCGTCCAGATGCGCAAATCGCGCGCGAACACCGTGTACAGCACCAGCACCGCACCCGGCAGCACCAGGCCGACCAGGCCCTTGGTCAGCACCGCCAGCGCCATCCCGGCCCAGCACAGCAGCATCCAGTTGCGGCGTTCCGCCGGGGTGGCGGCGTCGCGCTGGGCCACCAGCAGGGCGCACAGGCTGAGCGTCATCATCGTGGCCAGGCTCATGTCCAGGGAATTGGCCTGGCTGCCGGCTACCCAGTAGAACGAAGAACCCAGCACCAGCGCGGCGTAGAAGCCGATGCGGGCGCCGAACACGCGCCGTCCGGCCACCCCGGTGATCGCCACGCCGAACAATCCGCACAGGCCGGTCCAGAGGCGCGCCTGCCATTCGCCGACGCCGAACAGCTGGAAGCTGAGCGCGTTCATCCAGGTCTGCAGCGGCGGCTTCTCGAAGTACTTGATGCCGTTCAGGCGCGTGGTGATCCAGTCGCCGCTGGCGAACATCTCGCGCGCCATCTCGGCGTAGCGGCCTTCATCGGGAGGCACCAGGGTGCGCACGCCGAGTACATACAGCAGGGTGGCGGCAAAAACGATCAGCAGGGTCCAGTTGAGTGTCCGGTTCCGGTGCAGATCGTTCATGCGCCTGCCTTGTTGTCCTCGTTCTGGTTACCTTCGATGATCAGGGCCAGGACCGCCTTGCGGCCTTCGCCCATCAGGATGTTGTAGGTACGGCAGGCGGCGTGGCTGTCCATGCTCTCGACGCCGATGCGCCCGTTCGACAGGCTTGCCACCAGGCGCGGATGCACGAAGCGCTGGCGCTCGCCGGTACCGAGGATGACCACGTCGGGCCTGTCCGCCGCGATCTGCTCGAAGTGGGCCGCGGTGAGGTCCTCGAAGCGCGTCACGTTCCAGGGACGCGGCGCCACCTCGGGCATTACCAGCACGCTGTAATCGAAGCGCTGGGCATTGATTTCGACACCGGTGTGGTCGTAGCCGGTCACCGTCTGGTATTTTTCAGTGCTGCTGGTGTGAAGCTTCATGATGGAAAGCTGACATAAGAGAGCCAACCGGTGCGGTGGGCGGGCGAATATTGTAACTGGTTTACTTGCCGATTCTGCAGTGGCGAGTTGCTTAATCCGACTGCTTTGGGCAGAATGGAATTTTTCGCATTGCAACAATGCGGGGCTGCGCAGGCCAGTCTGCGGCGCATGGCAAGGTGATATTTTGCGACCGATTCTCAAATCCAACAAGCTCGATGACGTGTGTTACGAGATCCGCGGGCCCGCGCTCGACAAGGCGCGCCAGATGGAGGAGGACGGCCAGAAGATCATCAGGCTGAACATCGGCAACCTGGCCGTGTTCGGTTTCGATCCGCCCGACGAGATCGTCGAAGACATGATCCGCAACATGCATGGCGCCGCCGGTTACACCGACAGCAAGGGCATGTTCGCGCCGCGCAAGGCGGTCATGCACTACACCCAGGGCAAGCAGATCGCCGGGGTCAAGATCGACGACATCTACCTGGGCAACGGTGCCTCGGAACTGATCGTGATGGCGATGCAGGGCTTGCTGAACAGCGGCGACGAAGTGCTGGTGCCGGCCCCCGACTACCCGCTGTGGACCGCCGCCGTCAGCCTGGCCGGCGGCAACCCGGTGCATTACATCTGCGACGAGCAGGCCGGCTGGATGCCGGACATCGACGACATGCGCAAGAAGATCACGCCGAACACGCGCGCGATCGTCGTCATCAACCCGAACAACCCGACCGGGGCGCTGTACTCGCGCGAGGTGCTGCTGGAGATCGTCGAGCTGGCACGCCAGCATGGCCTGATCATCTACGCCGACGAAATCTACGACAAGACCCTGTACGACGGCGCCGAGCACATTTCCCTGGCCTCGCTGGCCGACGACGTGCTGTTCGTTACCCTGAACGGCCTGTCGAAGAACTACCGCTCCTGCGGCTACCGCGCCGGCTGGATGGTGGTGTCGGGCGAAAAGCGCCATGCGAAAGACTATATCGAAGGCCTGAACATGCTGGCCTCGATGCGCCTGTGCGCCAACGCGCCGGGGCAATTCGCGATCCAGACCGCCCTCGGCGGCCGCCAGAGCATCGCCGAGCTGGTGGCGCCGGGCGGACGCCTGACCCGCCAGCGCGACCTGGCCCACCAATTACTCACCGATATCCCGGGCGTCACCTGCGTCAAGCCAAAAGCGGCGCTGTACATGTTCCCGCGCCTCGACCCCAAGATCTACCCGATCGCGGACGACCAGCAATTCATCTGCGAACTGCTGTCCGAGGAAAAAGTCCTGCTGGTGCAAGGCACCGGCTTCAACTGGCACACCCCGGATCACTTCCGGCTGGTGTTCCTCCCCAATTCCGACGACCTGACCGACGCCTGCGGCCGTATCGCGCGCTTCCTCGACGGCTACCGGCGCCGCCACGCGCGCTGAGAACCATACCCTAATAATATGAAACCCATCAAAGTTGGCCTGCTGGGCATAGGCACCGTGGGTGCCGGCACCTTCCACGTCCTGCAGCGCAACCAGGAAGACATCCGCCGCCGCGCCGGCCGCGGCATCGAAATCGCGATGGTTGCCGCCCGCAACGTCGAGCGCGCACGCCGCATCGTCGAAGACAGCGACACCGACTGCGAAGTCGTCAGCGACCCCTTCGCCGTGGTCAACAACCCGGACATCGACATCGTCGCCGAACTGATCGGCGGCAACGAGCTGGCGCGCGAACTGGTGCTGCAGGCAATCGCCAACGGCAAGCACGTGGTCACCGCCAACAAGGCGCTGCTGGCCCAGCACGGCAACGAGATCTTTGCAGCCGCCCAGGCCAAGGGCGTGGTGGTGGCCTTCGAGGCGGCCGTCGCAGGCGGCATCCCGATCATCAAGGCGCTGCGCGAAGGCCTGGCAGCCAACCGCATCGAATCGGTGGCGGGCATCATCAACGGCACCACCAACTTCATCCTCTCCGAGATGCGCGACAAGGGCCTGGACTTCGGCACCGTGCTGAAACAGGCCCAGGCGCTGGGCTATGCCGAAGCCGACCCGACCTTCGACATCGAAGGCGTCGACGCCGCCCACAAGCTGACCATCATGGCCGCCATCGCCTTCGGCATCCCGATGCAGTTCGGCGGAGCCCACGTGGAAGGCATCAGCCAGCTGCAGGCGGTCGATCTGCGCTACGCCGAGCAGCTCGGCTACCGCATCAAGCTGCTGGGCATCACGCGCCGCAGCTTCGTCGACGGCCACGAAGGCATCGAGCTGCGCGTGCACCCGACCCTGATCCCGGCCGCGCGCCTGATCGCCAACGTCGAAGGCGCGATGAACGCCGTGCTGGTGAAAGCCGACGCCGTCGGCACCACCCTGTACTACGGCAAGGGCGCCGGCGCCGAGCCGACCGCGTCCGCCGTCATCGCCGACCTGGTCGACGTGACCCGCTCGGCCACGGTCGATCCGTATTCGCGCGTGCCGCACCTGGCCTTCCATCCTGGCGAACTGGCCGACGTGCCGATCCTGCCGATGGAAGACATCCGCACCAGCTATTACCTGCGCGTGAACGTGCAGGACCAGCTGGGCGTGATGGCCGACCTCACCCGCATCCTGGCCGACGCCGGCATTTCGATCGACGCCGTGCTGCAGAAGGAGCCGGGCGAAAAGGCGCGCACCGACATCGTCATCATCACCCACCTGACCCGCGAAAAATACGTGAATGCGGCGATTGCCAGGATCGAGCAGCTCGCTACGACCGTCGGTAAAGTCATCCGCATCCGCCTGGAAAGCCTGGGTTAAATCAATTCCTTAACCGGCGCCTCGGCGGCATGCTCCAGTTGCCGAGGAATTCGTTGGCGAATTCGTCGATGCAGACGCGCGGCGTGGCGTCGCCGGCGTTGAGCGGGACGGTGGTCAGCGCAAGCAGGTCGCGCTCGACTTCATCGAACAGCGCATCGCAGGCGCGGCGTTCCTTGGGGGTGTGGTTGGTAGGATTCATCCATAAATTCTACCTGCGCTGCACTGCACAAGAAGCGTGTCCGAAAACATGCTTGTGGCCGCTCAAGAGCGGCAAGGTTTCGCGGCAACGAGGCTTAACCAGCCACAATGTATGTGAAACAACACAGGGTTCCTGGTGGCATCATCCAGTACTCATAGGGCCGTCGCACAATCCCTGCCAAGCGCTTCGTCACGGTGCGCGACTGCGGTTGATGTATAGCAACGCCCAGTATCCAAGCCCATTGTTGTGCTGTAGATTACGCGTCTTCCCATCATGAACAGCCGACGCGAGACCGACCGCATGAGCCACAACAGCCAATTTTCCCTGCTGCGCCAGCGCCGTTTCGGCCCCTTCTTCTGGACACAATTCCTCGGCGCCTTCAACGACAACCTGTTCAAGACCGCGCTGCTGGTGGTGCTCACCTACGACGCACTGTCCTGGACCACGCTGGCCCCGAGCCTGCTGAACAACCTGATTCCCGGCCTGTTCATCCTGCCCTACGTCGTGCTGTCGGCGACCGCCGGCCAAGTCGCGGACAAGATCGAGAAGGGCAGGCTGGCACGCTTCGTCAAGCTGCTCGAGATCGGCATCATGGCGGTGGCCGCCTGCGGCTGGCTGACGCACACGCTGTGGTTGCTGATCGCCGCGGTGGCCGGCATGGGCATCCACTCGACGCTGTTCGGACCCGTGAAGTATGCCTACCTGCCGCAGCACTTGCGCCCTGATGAACTGGTCGGCGGCAATGGCGTGATCGAAATGGGCACCTTTGTCGGCATCCTGCTCGGCGAAGTGATGGGCGCACTGCTGGCCGGCCACGGCACCTGGGGCATCGAGCTGGTGGCCGGCGGCACCCTGCTGGTGGCAGCGCTGGGTCTGGCGACCAGCTGGCGCATTCCGGCCTCGCCGGCGCCGGCCCCTGACCTGAAGATCAGCAAGAACTTCATCGGCGAATCCGTGCGCAACCTGGCCTACTCGCGCAAGAACCGCACCGTGTTCCTGTCGATGCTCGGCAATTCCTGGTTCTGGTTCTATGGCGCGCTGCTGCTCTCGCAATTCCCGCTGTTCGCCAAGGAGTACCTGCACGGCGACCACAGCGTGTTCGTGCTGCTGCTGACGGTTTTCTCGCTCGGCATCGGCAGCGGCTCGCTGCTGTGCGAAAAACTCTCGGGCCGCAAGGTCGAGATCGGCCTGGTGCCGTTCGGCGCCATCGGCCTGTCGCTGTTCGGCATCGACCTGTACTTCGCCAGCCTCGGGTATGCAAATACGGCCACCGTCGATGCGATGGGGCTGCTGGCCCAGCACGGTACGGTGCGCATCCTGGCCGACCTGCTGCTGCTGGGCGTGTTCGGCGGCTTGTTCATCGTTCCGCTGTTCGCCCTGATCCAGACCCGCTGCGACCCGCAGCACGTGTCGCGCACCATCGCCGGCATGAACATCCTGAACGCCATCTTCATGGTGGCCGCCGCCGGCCTTGCCGTGTTCCTGATCGGGCGGGGCTTCAGCATCCCCGAGATGTTCCTCACCACCGCGCTGCTGAACGCCGTGGTCGCCGTCTACATCTTCTCGCTGCTGCCGGAATTCCTGATGCGCTTCCTGGCATGGCTGCTGATCCACACCATCCACCGCGTCTCGACCGTGGACGCGGAACGCATCCCGGCGCAGGGCGCGGCCGTCCTGGTGTGCAACCATGTGTCCTACGTCGACGCTATCGTGATCGTGGCCGCCAGCCCGCGCCCGATCCGCTTCGTGATGGACCACCATATCTTCAAGACGCCGCTGCTCGGCTTCATCTTCCGCACCGGCAAGGCGATCCCGATTGCGCCCGCCAAGGAAGATCCGTGGCTGATGGAAAAGGCTTTTGTCGACATCGCCCATGCCTTGCATGATGGCGAGCTGGTCTGCATCTTTCCGGAGGGCCGGTTAACCCGCACCGGCGACATGAACGAATTCCGCGGAGGGATTGCCAGGATCGTCGAGCGCAGCAAGGTGCCGGTGATCCCGATGGCGCTGCGCGGCCTGTGGGGCAGCATGTTTTCGCGCGACCATTCGAACGTGTTCGAGCGGCGGTTTGCGCGGGGCTGGCGTTCGCGCCTGGCGCTGGCGGTGGGGCGGCCGGTGCCGCCGCAGGAGGCGACGCCGGAGGCTTTGTACGAGCAGGTGCTGGCCTTGCGCGGGGAGTGGAAGTAGGGTTGTTGCCGGGTTCGCGCCTTGTGCTGATATTGCGCTGACAAAATCTTAACCATTCCGGTGCGCTCTGATATAATTGCAGGCTGAGTCGGGGCGTAGCGCAGCCTGGTAGCGTACGTGCATGGGGTGCACGGGGTCGGAGGTTCGAATCCTCTCGCCCCGACCAATGAATTCAAAGATTTAGGCCAGCCTTCGGGCTGGCCTTTTTCGTTTACAGGGATATGGCCGCGCTCCCGATCCTCCACCGGCCCGCGCCTTGCGTTATCCTGTTTGCACAAGAATACAGGAGAACCCCATGTCCGAAACCCGCCCACCGCTCCCTCCCTTTACCCGCGACACCGCCATCCAGAAAGTCCGCCTGGCCGAAGACGGCTGGAACAGCCGCAACCCCGAGAAAGTCGCGCTTGCCTATACGCCGGACAGCCAGTGGCGCAACCGCGTCGAATTCATCAAGGGCCGCGAGCAGATCGCGCAGTTCCTCGACCGCAAATGGACGAAGGAACTGGATTACCGCCTGATCAAGGAATTGTGGGCGGTCGACGGCAACCGCATTGCCGTGCGCTATGCCTACGAGTGGCATGACGATTCGGGCAACTGGTTCCGCACCTATGGCAACGAGAACTGGGAATTCGACGAAAACGGCTTGATGGACCGCCGCTTTGCCTGCCTCAATGACCTCCCGATCCAGGAAGCGGACCGCAAATTCCACTGGCCGCTGGGACGGCGTCCGGACGACCATCCGGGTTTGTCCGACCTCGGCCTGTAATCGAGAGGCTGACTCAGTCCGGGAAGGCGTCGCGCAGCGCTTCGACTTCGCCGGTGCGCGTGGCGTCATAGCCGGGCAGGGCGGCAACCAGTTGCTGGTAGCCGGGTTCGCGCAGTGCCGCCAGCAGGCCGTCCAGGGTGCCGTCTTCCAGCGTGGCCGTGCGTACGGCGAACATATAGCGTTCGTGCACCAGCGGGATGAAGCCGAGTTTGAACTGCTCTGCGGCGGCGCGCATGCCGATGCCGACGTCGGCCATGCCGCTGGCGATGTAGGCGGCCACCGCCGAATGGGTCAGTTCGGCGCTGTTCCAGCCGTGGATGGCCTCCGGATCGATGCTCGCGTCTTCCAGCATCATCTCGAGCAGCATGCGCGTGCCTGATCCCGCCTGGCGGTTGACGAAGCGCAGGCTGGAACGGGTCAGGTCGGCGAGGGCCGTCACCGCCAGCGGATTGCCGGACGCGACCAGCAAGCCTTGCTCGCGGCCGGCCAGGTGCACCAGCGCATGGCGGGCCGGATCCAGCCAGCGCAAGTAGCCTTGGGCCGCGCGTGCTTCGAAGCTGCCTTGCGGAACGTGGAAGCCGGCCAGGTCGCAATCGTTGCGTGCCAGCGCCATCACGGCGTCGGTGCTGGTGCGATAGCGCAGCTCGACCGGCACCGCCATCCGGTCCATGTAGCCCATCAGGGCCGCCACCGCATAGCCGTGGCTGGCATCCATGCGGAGCGTAGGCGGGGCGCCGCCGTGGTCGCGGGCGCGTGCCTTGCCGAGTTCGCCTTCGAGCTCGGAGGCAAGGCTTTCCAGGGTCGGCGACAGGCGCGCGGCGATGCGGCGGTCGGCCCACACCATTTTCTGGGCCAGCGGCGTCAGGGTTGTGCCGCGCCCGCGCCGGGTTTCCAGCAAGGGTTCGCCGAACAGGGCTTCGGCTTCGCGCAGCAAGCCCCATGCATAGCGGTAGGACAGGCCGGCGTCGCGCGCGGCCGTGATGATCGATGCATGCTCCTGCAAAGCCTGCAGCAATTGCAGCAGCACGTCGGTGTCGAGCGCCGGGTTGGCATCGACACTTATCTCCCAATGTGGACGAATCTTGACCTTGAACATGGCGCTGGACCTCGAAAAAAGCTTATAGGCTGAAAAAAGCCTGTTTTCTCTTGAGAAACGTCATGATACTCTCCATTCCGCAATGAAAGTTACCAAATGCATATGCTTTTAAAGTCATATGGAATCTGAACCGGATTTGGAGGAGACATGGCTACACTCGATTTTTTGAACAAGGAACACACGATCGCCGGCCCGGGCTTCAACCGCTGGCTGGTCCCGCCGGCGGCGCTGGCGATTCATTTGTGCATCGGCATGGCCTACGGCTTTTCGGTGTTCTGGCTGCCACTGTCGAAGGCGATCGGCATCAAGGAGTCTGTGGCCTGTCCGGCCGACATGGGCTTCCTGGCCGAGATCACCGCGACCGGCTGCGACTGGAAGATCTCGATGCTGGGCTGGATGTTCACGCTGTTCTTCGTCTTCCTCGGCCTGGCCAGCGCGCTGTTCGGCGGTTGGCTCGAGCACGCCGGTCCGCGCAAGGCCGGCCTGGTGTCGGCGCTGTGCTGGTGCGGCGGCCTGGTGATCTCGTCCCTCGGCATCTACCTGCACCAGATCTGGCTGATGTGGCTCGGCTCCGGCGTCATCGGCGGCATCGGGCTCGGGCTCGGCTACATCTCGCCGGTGTCGACCCTGATCAAATGGTTCCCCGACCGGCGCGGCATGGCGACCGGCATGGCGATCATGGGCTTCGGCGGCGGGGCGATGATCGGCGCCCCGCTGGCCGACAAGCTGATGAAGACCTTTGCCACGGCAGACTCGGTCGGCGTCTGGCAAACCTTCCTGGTGCTGGCGGCCATCTATTTCGTGTTCATGGTCGGCGGCGCGCTCGCCTACCGCGTACCGGCAACCGGCTGGAAACCGGAAGGCTGGACCGCACCGGTGGCGAAAACCAGCAACACCATGATCACGCACCGCCACGTGCACGTGAAGAAGGTGCTTGGCATTCCGCAATTCTGGCTGGTGTGGCTGGTGCTTTTCCTGAACGTCTCGGCCGGTATCGGCATCCTGGCGATGGCGTCGCCACTACTGCAGGAAGTGTTCGGCGGCCGTTTGATCGGCGTCAGCGCCGCCTTCAACGAGCTCGACACCGCCCAGAAGGCGCAGATCGCGACCATCGCCGCCGGCTTCACCGGCCTGCTGTCGCTGTTTAACATCGGCGGCCGCTTCGCTTGGGCCTCGTGCTCGGACTATATCGGCCGCAAGACGACGTATTTCGTGTTCCTGGCGCTGGGCTGCGTGCTGTACGCCTCGATCCCGTCGATGGCGCATGGCGGCCACCTGGCCCTGTTCGTGGCCTTCTTCTGCATCATCCTGTCGATGTACGGCGGCGGCTTTGCCACCGTGCCGGCCTACCTGGCGGACCTGTTCGGTACCCAGATGGTGGGTGCGATCCACGGGGTGCTGCTCACCGCCTGGGCCGCCGCCGGCGTGCTGGGTACCAACCTTGTCAACTACATCCGCGAATACCAGATCGCCCACGGTGTGCCCAAGGCGCAAGCCTACGACACCGTGATGTATGTGCTGGCTGGCCTGCTGGTGCTGGGTTTCCTGTGCAACCTGTTGGTGCGCCCAGTGGCCGAGCGTCATTTTATGAGCGAGGAGGAATTGCTCGTGGAAAAACGCCTAGCGCATGAGCGCAACATTGCGGCGGCCTCGGCCGGGCTGGGCGCGGATGTCTCGGTGAGCGGTGTCGCCGGCGGTGCCGCCGTCGCGCTGCCGGTTGTGTCCACGTCGACGCCGCTGGTGGTGCTGGCCTGGGCCGTGGTCGGGATTCCGCTGCTGCTCGGCATCTGGATCACGCTGCAGAAGGCGGTGGTGCTGTTCCAGTAATCAGCGCCGCGGGCGCCAGGTGCTCCATACGATCAGCCACAGCAGGGCGGCCTGGATGGGCAGACGCAGCCAGAGTGCCCACACCGGCACCGGAAAGAGTTCAGGCCGCTGCAACATATAGATGTGGGCGGGTGTCACGACCAGCGTAAGCAGGAACAGGCCGGCGCCCGCCGCCCGGCGTGTCGCGGGCATCAGGATGCCGGCAGCGCCCAGCAATTCGAACACGCCGCTGACCAGCACCGCTGTGACCGGCCATGGCATCCATGGGGGCACGATGCGGGCTTCGGTCGCGGTGGCCGCGAAATGCATGATGCCGCCGATGAAGAACCACAGGAAGACGAAGGCCAGGCCGGCGAACTGGGCTTTGTCTGTTTGTCGTCGCGTCGCCGCGTGTTGCATATCCGCGTGGTGCATCATAGTCCTGGCATTAAAAAGGGGGCGGTTGCTCGGGCCGGATTGGCGGCACATCCAGGTCGATCTCGGTGCGTTCCAGGGTGCGCAGGTCCTCGTCGCCGACCAGCGCCTGCGCCTGGAAAGCCGCATGGGTGCGCACGCCGTGTCTCTGCGGCGACGCCAGCATGATCGGCAGCGCCGGAAAATACGGCCGCAACCGTGCCAGCAGGGAATCCCCGACGCCGGGCGTGACATAGGCCGGCGGCGCAAAGGCGACCGCGACGCGCACGCCTTTCAGTTCGGTGACGGCAACTTCGATCTTCATCGTTTGTGTTCCTGAGCGAATACCCATCATAAACCCTTGGCAGCGTCTGCACGGCCAAGGGTGACGCTCGAACGGTACTCATATAGCACCGTCGGCTGGCGCGGCCATGTCGGCCACATTGGACAGGCTCGCGGGCGGCGGCTGGCTCTCGCGCGACAGCAGGTCGAGCACGGCATCGACGACACGCGCCGGCGCCACGCCGGCAAGGCAATCCTGATGTCCCTGCGGACAGGTGCTTTTGAAACAGAAGCGGCAGGGCACGTCATGGAACAGCACCCGGCTGCGCCCGCCCCAGGGCGTGTGCTGGGGATTGGTCAGCGCATACAAGTCGACCAGCGGCGTGCCGACCGCGGCGGCAATGTGGGCCGGGCCGCTGTTATTGGTCACGGCAAGCGCTGCAAGCTGCAGTGCGGCGCCCAGCCCGCCCAGGTCGAGCCGGCCCGCCAGCGACGGCGTCGGCACGCCGCATTCCCGGCGGATGGCGTCGACCAGTGGGATGTCCGCCGCGCTGCCCGCGAGCACCATGGGCAGTGCCGTCGCCTCTGCCAGCAGCCGGATCGCCTGCGCCCAGTGGCCGGGCGGATAGCGCCGCGAGGCTGCGCTGGCGCCGGGGTGCAGCAGGATCCAGGGCAGATCCGGAACGACGCCCGCCTGGCGCAGGCATGCAGTGGCGGCGGCACGGTCGGCGGCGCGCGGCACAAAGGAGAGCCCCAGGCCGGCCGGTGGGCAGCCGACCCGCTTGACCAGCGCGAGCTGGCGCTGCACCTCGTGGCGCACGGTGGACGCCGGTTCGGGATCGGGAATCCAGTCGCTCAGCAGGCGGTAGGGATTTTCGCGGCAATGCGCCAGCCGCAAGGGGATGCCGGCCTGGTGGCACAGCAGTGCGGCCGGCAGGGCGCTTTGTGTGTAGGTGGTGAAGATCACGGCGGCATCGAAGGCGCGCGTGGCCAGGGTCTCGGCCAGTGCCAGTCCGGCGTGGTGCCCTGGATGGGTGTCCGGTTCGGCGGCGCCATCCTTCATCCATGGCGCCGCGTGCACGATGACGTCATCGATCTCGGGGATGAAAGGGAGCGCCGCGGCGCCGGCCGGGGAGCCGAGCAGGGTCAGGCTGCGGCCGGGCACGGCGGCTTGCAGTGCCCGCATCGCCGGCGTGCACATCAGGACATCGCCGAGTGAATCCAGGCGCACGCACAGGATGCGCCGCGCCTGCGCCCAGGCGGGAGTCAGGGCCGTGCTCATGCCTGCTCCGCGTGACTGGCAATCAATACCGCCGCCGTGTACAGGTCGGGCGCCATCCGGGTCGGGACGCGCCGCGGTCCCAGCCGCCATTCGGTTTCGTTGCCGTTGTCGAGCAGGATGGTGCGGCAACCGGCGCGGTTGCCGGCTTCGACGTCGTGCAGGATGTCGCCGATCATCCACGACGCGCACAAGTCGATGCCGTGCTCGTGGGCGGCTTTCAGCAGCAGGCCGGGCATCGGCTTGCGGCAGTGGCAGTCGCGCGCGTAGGCGCCGACGTTGCCGTCGGGGTGGTGCGGACAATAATAAAAGCCCCCCAGGCTCAGGCGTTCGCGGAAGAGCAGGTCGTACAGGCGGTCCGACACGCCTTCCAGCGCGCTTTCCGGGAAGCGGCCAAACGCGACGCCGGCCTGGTTGCTGATCACGAACAGGCGATAGTCGAGGCGGGCCAGCAGGCGCAGCGCCGGCCCCGCGCCGCAGCTGAGGGTAATGCGGCGCGGCTCCACGTTGTAGGGGACGTCGTCGACCAGCGTCCCGTCCTTGTCGAGAAAAACCGCCTTCATGGCCACGAGGTTTCCTGCATCGGCAGCACGGTGAGTTCGGGGATCACGCTTTCGCGCGGCAACAGCAGCACCTGGCGGATCGCCAGGGCGACGGTGGCGGGATCCTGCAGCCGGGCCGGGTCGAGCTCGGGAAAGCGGTCGAGCAGGAAGGGCGTGCGCATGCCGCCGGCCACCACCGCCGTGACACGGATGTCGTAGGGCCGCAGCTCGGCGTGCAGCGCGTGCGACAAGCCGAGCAGGCCCCATTTGCTGGCATGGTAGGCGCTGGCGTTGGCCCAGGCGCGCTTGGCGGCGGTGGAGGCGACGTTGACGATGTCGCCGGCGGTGCCGCTTGCGCGCATGCGCGCCGCCGCGTGCTTGGCCAGCAGGAAGGGCCCGTTCAGGTTGGTGTTGATGACGCGCAGCCAGTCCTGTTCCGATAGCTCCCCGATCGGCAGGGTGACGTCGGTGCCGGCGTTGTTGATGAGGATGTCGAGCCGGCCCAGCCGTTCCACGGTGCGTTCGATGGCGGCGCGTGCCGCGGCGGGGTCGCCGACGTCGAGCGCGATCGCCTCGGCACGCACGCCATAGCCGCGCAGCACGGCGAGCCCGGCCTGCAGCGGCGCGGCGCGCAGGTCGGCTGCCACGATGTCGGCGCCGGCCTGGGCCAGCGTGGCGGCGAGGGCGGCGCCCAGGCCGCTGGCGGCGCCGGTGATGAAGGCGACCTTGCCGCGCAGGTCGTGGGCACGCGTGGCGCCGTCGTCCGACGCGGAGTGCGGCGGCGCGCCGGGGACGGTGGAAAAGGCGCCGGTAACGGAAGGTTCCATGCTGATTCGCTCCTAGGGATGGGTCATGTGGATAGAGGCCGGCGCACTGGCTGCAGGGTCGGCTGTGGAAGCGGCGTTGGTATCGGCATCGCTACTGGCCTCGGCCAGGACGGCGGCATACACCGCGGCCACCTGCCGGGCCACGTTGCGCCAGGTGTAGTGCAGGCCGGCGCGGCGCAGGCCGGCTTCGCCCATGGCGCGCGCCAGCCCGGGATTGCGCTGCAGCGTGGCCAGGCGGCCGGCCACCGCCTGCGGGTCGCGCGAGGGCACCAGGAAGCCGGTGCTGCCGTCGACGACGGTGCTCTTGATGCCGCCGACTTCGGACCCGATGACCGGGCGGGCGCAGGCCATCGCCTCGACCGGGGTGATGCCGAAGGGCTCGTACCAGGGCGTGGTGACGAACACGTCGGCCGCGCCGTAGTAGTGGCGCAGGGCGTCGCGCGGCTGCTGGCCGACGAACTGGACGTCGGCGGCGACGCCGAGCCGGCCGGCCAGGGCTTGCAGGCGCGCCAGCTCCGGGCCGTCGCGGCCGCCGGCGTGGAGATCGCCGCCGACCACCAGCAGGCGGGCGCCGATGCCGTGCCGGGTGCGCAGCAGGGCGATGGCTTCGATGACGGTGTCGACACCCTTGCGCGGAACGATGCGCCCCAGCTGCAGCACCGTGAAGCGCGTGCGCTCGAGGCCCAGCTGGCTGCGCGCCGCGGCCCGGTCCATCGGCCACAGCTCGCCCGGATCGAAGCCGCAGGGTGCGACCGCGATCCGCTCGGGGCTGGCGCCGTACAGCCGCTCCATGTCCTGGCGGTCCTGGGGACACTCGGCGACGATGCGGTCGGCCTGCTGCATCAGCGCGCTTTCGATGCGCACCCGCGACGGTGGAAAAGCATCGGCCGCACCCTGGGCCAGGCGGCGCACCTTGCCCAGCGCATGGAAGGTGATCACGAAGGGGATGCCGAGGGTCTGCTTGAGGTGCTGGGCAACCATGCCGGACATGAAGAAGTTGGCGTGGACGATGTCGTAGGGCGCCGCCCGCTGGCGCGCATCGCGGCTCGCAAAGCGGGTGACGAAGCGTGAAAAGGCCTCGATGTGGGGCAGCATCTGCTCCTTCGGCACGTGGTGGGCGGGGCCGGCGGGCACGTTGATCACGCGCACCCCGTCGTGCCACTGGACCAGCTGCTTCTGCTTGACCGCGTCGCGCCGGGTGAACACGTCGACCTGGTGGCCGGCCAGCGCCAGTTCGCGCGCCAGCTGGGCCACGTAGACGTTCTGGCCGCCGCAATCGATGCTGCCCGGCGCCGCCAGCGGCGATGCGTGGTCGCTGACGATGGCGATGCGGCGCGGCGCCAGCAAGACCGCGGGAGTATCGGATACAGGCGCATGCATGGGCACGATGGCCGGAACCTTGGCGAGCGCGGGATCGTCGAGTTTCATGGCGCTCCTAGCGGGTGACGAGGCGCAGCGCGGCATCCCAGTCGGCGCCGAAGCGGGCGATGGAAAAACGCTCGAGGGCCGTGCGGCGGGCGGCAGCGCCCAGGCGCTGCGCCAGGCCGCGGTCGCGCAGCAGCATGTGCATGGCATCGGCCAGGCGCCGCGTATCGGTGACGGCAAAGCCGGACACCCCGTCGGCGATGACAGTTGCCATTTCGGCGGTGGCGAGGGCGACCACCGGCACGCCGGCCATCATGGCTTCGATCGTCGACAGGCTGAGGCTGGAATAGCGAACCGGGCTGAACAGGAAGCGGTAGCGCGCCGCCAGCGCCGGCAGTTGCGGATGGTCGACCTCGCCGATGCCGCCCAGCGCATCCGAGCCCATGCCGACCAGGTCGAGCGGAATGGCGGCACGCAGGCTGGCGAACAGGTCGGCGCCCATGCGGCGGCCGCGCCGCGCCAGGTGGTTGGTAACGACCAGGCCGCGCTCGAGGTCACCGCTGTAGCGCACGCCGTCCGGCAGCGCGACGCCGTGCTCGACGACGCGCGTCGGTGTACGTCCGCTGTCCCACATCAGCGCGTTGTAGGGCGTGACGTGGATTAGCAGCACCTTGGGGTCGTCGACCGGATGGCGCACGTCGGTGGGCCAGACGGTGGCGCCGGCGCCATTGCATGCGGGCGCGCTACCTTGCAGCAGGGCCGGCGGATCGTGTTCGAGGTAGATGCGCGGCAGGGCGCGCTGGGCCGGCGTGAGCAGTTCGTACTGGTCCTTGTGCCAGTGATGATCTTCCTGGAACAGGATGCAGTCGAACTGGCGCTCGCGTGCCTGCGCGGCCGGCAGGTCGTGCACGTTGGGGCCGAAGGGGAAGGGGCCGCAGCGTCCGCCGTAGCCGGGCGGCCGGCCGGGACGGGACAGCACGTGGAACTCGTGCGGCGCATGGGCCAGGTAATACAGGTAGCTGCCGTGCGTGTGCCAGGTGAGGACGTTCAGGCGGCGCATGGCGGCTCCTTCCCGGCAAGGGGCAGGTAGGCTGCAAGAACCTGGGCATCCTGGTCAGCTTGGTCATGAAGCATGGCGGGCTCGCTGTCGGCGATGATGTGATCGGTTCGACCGGCGAGCAAATGGCAGGGTTCCGGCGGTGGCCGCCAGCTTGAACCTGCATCAAGAAGAAGAGCTGTTCTGAGGAAGAAATAAGGAAGAAATGACGGCGCAAATAAAAACGGCGCCGGTCCCGAAGGGCGGCGCCGCGCGATTCAGTGCGCACGAATCAGTGAAGGCGACTCAGGGCTTGCGCTTGAAGCCGGTGTCGTCGTCCATATTGCTGTCGCCGGCCAGGCGGTTGGCGCCGCCCGGGCTGCGCGGGTAGCCGCCGGCGGCATCGTTCGACTCGTGCACCTCCGGACCGCGTTCGGCGCCGCCGACGCCGGTTTGCGAGCCGGCGCGGTCGGTGCTGGATCCGGTATTGCCCGGCGAGCGCGGCAGGCCGCCGGCCGCGTCGTTCGATTCGTGCACGCCACCGAAGTCGGACTGCTGGTTGGCGCCGGCATGCGAACCGGCCACGCCCTGCTGCATGTTGCCGCGCTGGGCTTCCTGGCCGCCAACGTTGGCCGACTGCGGACCGGCCATGCCGCCACCCTGGGTGGACGCACCCTGGCTCGAAGCACCACCCGATTGACGGTTGCCCATCGAGCCGCCCTGGGCCGCTTGGGCCTGGCTCAGCGGACCGGCCATGCCGCCGCCGCGGGTATCGCCCTGCATGTTGAGGTTGCCGCCGTGCGGGCCGAGCGAGCCGCCCTGCAGATCGGGCTGGGCCGTGCTTTGCGAGGGCAGGTGGGCGCGGATGTCGTCGCGGCGCATGTCGCGTTGCTGGTTCAGGTTCACGCCGCTGTCCTGTGGGCGATGCCCGACCGGCTGTTCCACCATGCCGTAGGCCCAGGACTTTTGTTCCGACTGGCGCTGGTGGCTGTCGGTAATGCCTTGCACCGGACCGGAACCGCCGTTGATCTGGGTTTCCATCGAGCCGCCGGGGATGCCGGCATCCTGGTCGTTGGCACGGCCGCCCATGCCGCCCGGGGCTGCACCCGGACCCATGCCGCTCTGTTGGGTGCCCATGATGTCGCGCTGCTGGTTGCCCTGCTGCTGCGCGCCCAGGCCTTGCGGATAGGTGTGGTCGAGCGGGGCGCCGTTTTCGGCGCTCTTGCCGGTCGCGCCCGGCGTCCATTTTTCATTGGCGCCGTTGTTCGTCTGGTTGTTGAATTCGCTGCGTTGGTTCGCATCCATGGTCGCGTCTCCTTTCGAACTGTGAGGGCAGGGCTGCGCCCCGCCTGATAAAGCCATGATGCGCTTTTCTGCTGACGTCCAGTATAGGAAGACACTGTGGCTAATTGTAGGAGAAATACTGACGAGTTATTTACTACTGGAAGTAGATTTCATTAGTGCATTTTCTGTCTCTCATTGTCCTACAAAGTCATCTGAAATGCTCCTATAGCCTCACCCATACGAGGTGCATAAGATGATTCCCACCGATTGCTCGACGGTGCAGACCGGTGGTGTCGGGAACGCCTGCCGCAGGACGCGGCGGTTTTTATAGTAACGAGGAGAGAACAGCATGGCATCGAACAACCAGGGCAACAAACAAAGCGGCGGCACCAAGAATCGCGGTTTCGCATCGATGGATCCGGAGCGTCAACGCCAGATTGCCAGCGAAGGCGGCAAGGCTGCTCACCAGAAGGGCACCGCACATGAATTCACCTCGGAAGAGGCACGCCGTGCAGGCAGCATGAGCCATGGCAACCGTCAATCGGCTTCGGCTTCGGGCTCCGCATCGGGCTCGTCACGCAGCTCGTCGAAAGGCAACAAGCAGTAATGAATTCCACGGACGGGAGGACGGTGGCGGCGCCGTCCTTTCATATGTATGACAGAAGGGGAGCGAAGTGCTCCCCTTTTGCATTTCTTTCACACAATTTGGATAGGGTATGAGTTAGAATCTTTGCGCCTTTTTAACCATATTCTCTAGGATTCGTCGTGAAATCAGCGGTTATCCGTCAAGTCAAAAGCATGTCCATGTCGTGCGACCGGGTTGGCAACCTTTTGCTCGTCAAGTTCTCCAACCAAGGCTCGAGCGACGTCTGCGTCTTCGTCCCGGCATCGATCGTGTTCTGGCTGCTGAAGCACCTGCCGGTCAACCAGGACCCGGCCCTGCAGGCACCGCCCGCCGGTCCTCAGATCACGCAGATGGATTGGGACAGCCAGCAGGTACCGCATGCTTCCACGGTGAATTGCAAAGTGTTGCCGGGCAGGATCAGCATGACCTTCAACCTCGACCGCAAGCCGGACCTGACCGTCATCCTGGACAGGAACAACGTCGAACTGATGCGCCAGGTCATGCTGGCGTACGCGAAGGATTTGATCGATCTCGAGGCACAATAAGAAAGGATCCATCATGCCCATCAAAATCAGCCAGCATTTCGACTCCGGCGCGATTGAAGTCATCCAGGCGGACACACCGAGCCGCATCGAACTCAAACTGCGAAAGGATTCGCACGCCGACATCCACCAGTGGTTCCACTTCCGCCTGCAGGGCGCGCGCGGCCAGGCTTGTACGATCCGCTTCCTGAATGCGGGCCAGGCCACCTACCCGAAAGGCTTCGAAGGCTACCAGGTGGCGGCGAGCTACGACACCGAGAACTGGTTCCGCGTACCGGCCCGCTTCGATGGCCAGGTCATGACCGTGGAACATACGCCGGAACTGGACAGCGTCTATTACGCCTACTTCGAGCCCTACACCTGGGAACGCCACCTACGTTTGCTGGGCGAGGTCGCCGAAAACCCGATCGCGCGCGTGCACGACATCGGCACCACGGTCGACGGCCGCGACATGAACATGGTCGTGATCGGCGATCCGCGGGCGGAAAAGAAGATTTGGGTGATCGCGCGCCAGCATCCGGGCGAAACCATGGCCGAGTGGTTCGTCGAAGGCATGATGGATGCGCTGCTGGACGATGCCAACCCGATCGCGCGCAAACTGCTGCAGCGCGCCGTGTTCTACATCGTGCCGAACATGAATCCGGACGGCTCGGTGCGCGGCAACCTGCGCACCAACGCCGCGGGCGCCAACCTGAACCGCGAGTGGATGGCACCGTCGTTCGAACGCAGCCCGGAAGTGCTGTGCGTGAAGAACAAGATTCACGAAACTGGCGTCGACATGTTCTTCGACATCCATGGCGACGAAGCACTGCCCTACAACTTCGTGGCCGGCTGCGAGATGCTGACGGACTTCACCCCGGCGCGCGCCGCAGCCCAGAACGCCTTCATCGAGCGCTACATGGCCAGCAGCCCGGACTTCCAGAACGTCGTCGGCTACGCCGCCAGCAAGTACAACGAAGAATTGCTGACCCTGGCCTCGAAATACATCGGCCATACCTTCAAGTGCCTGTCGCTGACGCTGGAAATGCCGTTCAAGGACAATGCCGATCTGCCCGACCCGCAGGTCGGCTGGAACGGCGCGCGCAGCGTTGCCCTGGGTGCGGCGATGCTGCAGCCGATCCTGCAGTCGCTGGACGACTGAGCCGGAGTACTGCGCATGGGCATCGAAATCGAACGCAAGTTCCTGCTTGCACATGAGGGTTGGCGCGGGCAGGGCCAGGCGACGCTGATGCGCCAGGGGTACTTGTGCTCTGACCCCGAACGGACGGTGCGCGTTCGCATCGAAGGCGAGGGCGCCGTGATCACCATCAAGAGCAAGGTGACCGGCGCCAGCCGCGGCGAGTGGGAATACCCCATTCCCGTGGCCGACGCCGCCGAGCTGCTGGAACGCCTGTGCGAGCAGCCGCTGGTGGAAAAGACCCGCCATCGCATCCGCCATGGCGGCCACGTCTGGGAAGTCGACGAGTTCGCGGGCCGGAACGCCGGCCTGGTGGTGGCCGAGATCGAACTCGGCGCGGAAGACGAAGCTTTCGAGAAGCCGGACTGGATCGGCGCGGAAGTCACCGGCGACAAGCGTTACTACAATTCCAGCCTGATCCGGCTGCCGTATTCGCAGTGGAAAGATGGCTGAGCTGGTGATTGTGTGGCGCTGGCACGCCGGTAATACCGGCGGGTTCGCGAAGCGGGTCATTGCGGCCTTGCCAAAACAGTAATCTGGTTTACGATAGTCGGCAGCATCCTGTTAAAAGGCGCTTCCGACATGACAATTTCCGAATTCCTCCCGGACGAATCCGGCACCGGCGCCGCGCTGGCCGGCAGCGAGCACCGCTCCCAAGTCGACCTGGCGACCCGCGGCCACCAGATCTTCCCCGTCCTGAATGCCGACGACATCCGGCGCGTGCGCCGCTTCGCGGTGGCGCGCCGCTGGCAGGATGGCGAGACCGTGTTCCGCGCCTGCGTCGATTCACCGGGCATGGTGCTCGTGCTGGCCGGCCACTTGCTGTGCAGCCGCACCGACGCGCTCGGCAAGCGCGTGGAGGTGGTCGAATACGGTCCCGGCCAGTTCAGCGGCGAGGTGGCGGTGCTGTCCGGCCGCCCGCCGCTGGTGGACGGGGTCGCCGTCGGCGAGCTCGACACGCTGGTCCTCGAATCGTCGGCGCTGCGCGCCTTGCTGATGGCCGAAGCCGACCTGGGCGAGCGCCTGATGCGCGCCTTCATCCTGCGCCGCGTGCGCCTGATCGAGGAGCAGCCGGGCGGTCCGGTGCTGGTGGGGCCGAGCGGCCACGCCGGCCTGTTCGACGTCGAGAACTTCTTGTCGCGCAACGCCTATCCGTATACCCGGCGCGATCCCGCCGCCGACCCGGAAGCGGCGCAATTGGTGCGTCAACACTGGCGCTCCGAATCGGACTGGCCGCTGGTGGCGCTGCCCGACGGGTTCGTGCTGCGCAATCCCAGCCTGGTCGAACTCGGCCGCTGCATCGGCACGCTGCCGCGCATCGATCGCGACAAGGTGTTCGACGTGCTGGTGGTGGGCGCCGGTCCGGCCGGACTGGCGACGGCCGTCTACGCGGCCTCGGAAGGCTTGTCGACCATGGTGCTGGACGCACGCGCCTACGGCGGCCAGGCCGGCGCCAGCGCGCGCATCGAAAACTTCCTCGGCTTCCCGACTGGCATCTCGGGGCGGGCGCTGGCCGGCCGCTCCTACGTGCAGGCGATCAAGTTTGGTGCGGAAGTCGCGATTCCGTCGCGCGCGATGCGCCTGCTGTGCCACGAACAGCCTTTGAAAGTGGAGATGGACGACGGCACCTGCCTGCGCGCCCGCAGCGTGGTGCTGGCCGCCGGGGCGCGCTACCGCAAGCCGCGCCTGGACGGTCTCGAGCGCTACGAAGGACGCGGCGTGTATTACTGGGCGTCGCCGGTCGAAGCCGGCTTGTGCCGCGCCCAGGAAGTGGTGCTGGTCGGCGGCGGCAATTCGGCCGGCCAGGCGGCCGTGTTCCTGGCCGGGCACGCATCGAAGGTGCACCTGGTGGTGCGTGGCCCGGGTCTCGAAGCCACCATGTCGAGCTACCTGATCGAGCGCATCGCGGCCAGCGTCAATATTGAATTACATACCCATCTGGAACTGGCGGCGCTGGAAGGCGACGACAGCGGCCTGGTGCGCGTGCGCTGCCGCGGCCGACAGGATGGCAGGCTGCGCGACGTCGAAACGCGCCACCTGTTCCTGTTCATCGGGGCCGATCCTAACAGCGACTGGCTGGGCGAATGCAGCGTGGTGCTGGACGACAAGGGCTTCGTGCTGACCGGCTTCGACGCGACCGGCGCGCACGCGCGGCGTTCGCTGGAGACCAGCGTGGATGGGGTGTTCGCGGTAGGGGACTTGCGGGCGGGGTCGACCAAGCGGGTGGCGGCTGCCGCGGGGGAGGGGGCGGCGGCCGTGGCGCAGGTTCATGCGTATCTGGCGGAGCGGTCTGCCGTGTCAAACATCGCTTGAAACAGCATTCCCGTGCAATAAACAAGGTCATCTCCCGCGCAGGCGGGGATGACGTTTTGGCGTTAACACTTAGTGGAAGTGCTCACTCCCCGCCGGCGTATCCTCAGGCATCTCCGCATGCACCAGCTCGCCGCTCGGATCGGCAAACAGCGGCGCGCCGCAGTCGTCGCAGTACTCGGCCACATAGCGTTCGCCGATGCGCTTGACATGGCTGATGCCGACGTCGTTCAGGTGCTTGACGATTTCGTCGATCGGCGCCATCGGACTGTCGCCCGGGGCCGGGCCTTCCATCGGGGTGCCTTCCTCGTCTTCCTGGCCGTACAGCGGCCAGACGATGCCGTACACCACTTCCGACTGCTGGCGCAGGGTGAAGCCGACGCGGTATTCGTCGACCTGGGTGTCGTTGGCTTCGTCGCCGAAGCCGGCCACCACGGCGCGCAGGTCGCCCGGTTCGACGCCCAGCGTGTGGGTCAGGTAGTGGACGGCGGCGCGGATCGAGACCGGGCGGATCAGCTTGTCGGCTTCGCGGCAGGCCACGTAATAGGCTTCCGGCAGCAGCAGCTCGACGCCGCAGCCCGGCAGCAGGCGGCCGATGCTCGGGCCGGCCTGGGCGCGCCATTGCTCCAGCGCGGCTTCGCGCACGGCTTCGAAGTTGACCTGGTGCTGCGGCTCCTGCCAGCGGAACAGCGGTGCGCCTTGCGGGGCGACCACGGCCGCCAGCAGGTAGCGGGTGTCGGCCAGGAATTGGGAGGTGTCCGGGCCCGGCTCGGCCGGTTTCACGCCGCCGTTCTTGCCACCGTTCTTGTGTGCGGCCTGGGCCAGCTTGTGGGTCAGCGCGTAGGTTTCCGCATGGGTGCGCGGCAGCTGGTCGATCGAGTACAGGGTCGGCGCCAGCGCCACTTCGGTGCCTTCGGCCAGCAGGCGGGCCGAGAAGTGGGCGCTCAGGGTGCCCAGCACGTCGCCGGGAATGGTGCCCGAGGCGATGGCGAAGCGGGTCCAGGCCAGCACCGGCGCGGCCACCAGCAGGGTTTGCCAGCTGGCTTCGGCAGTGCCCGCCTGTTCGGTCATGCACGAAGACTCGCTGACCGCTTCGACGCAATCCATCAGCACGTCGTAGGCGGCGAGGTCGGCCTTGAACAGGAAGTTCAGCGCGGCATCGATGCCGTCCTGGTGGTTCGTCTTCAGCAGCTTCTGCAGCTGCGAATCGAGGTTGCGCTCCCAGGTCCGTTCTTCAACGCGGCTGGCGGCCTGCACGATGGCTTGGCTGATACTGACGAGACGCTGGCTTTCTGCCGAGAGTTTGGGTGAGTCTTTGGAGGGGCGACGCATAGCGCTTGGGAGTCTCTTCGGTAATGGAATAGGTATGAAAATCGAGGGTCCAGGAGATCATGATAAACCCATATCCCCGGTATTGTAGTTGATTCGGCCACAGGCCAGTAACGCACTGGCGACTCAGTGGCAACCCAGCCCCCACGCGGCCTCCGGATTCCAGACACGGCCAGCTGTTGCCATTCGCGCCACAGCAGGCGTCGCACACCTCATCCTTTCTTGTCATTTCATGCATTAAGAATCATAATGCGAATCGTTCTCATTTTCTTTACGCGCCGGTTGGGGAGAGACGGCGCCAACAACGACCACCATGACAAAACATAACAAGACTGCGGCGCCACGCAATGCCTTCATCCAGAGCCGCAAGCACGCCGCCAGGCTGCCTGCCCCGGCACTGGCCATGCTTGCCTCCCTGGCTTTACCGCTGGCGGCCCAGGCCGCACCGGATGCGGAGATTGACCAGAGCATCCCGACCGTGCAGGTCACCGGCGCCAACAAGCAGGCCCCGGTCTCTGCCAACGAGAAATTCACCGTGCCGCTGCTGGACACGCCGAAATCGGTCACCGTGGTCCCGGCCGAGGTCATCGCCCAGACCGGCGCCGTCTCGCTGACCGATGCCCTGCGCACCGTGCCCGGTATTACCATCGGTGCCGGCGAGGGCGGCAACCCGGTCGGCGACAACCTGTTCATCCGCGGCTACAACGCCCAGAGCGACACCTATGTCGACGGCATCCGCGACGCCGGTTCGCAATCGCGCGAGATCTTCAACCTGGAGCAGGTGGAAGTGGTCAAGGGCCCGAACTCGGCCTACGGCGGCCGCTCCTCGGCCGGCGGCGGGGTCAACCTGGTGAGTAAAACCGCCCAGGCCTACGATTTCAACAATGCCACGGTCGGCATCGGCAGCGACAAGTACAAGCGCGTCACCGGCGACCTGAATCGCAACATCGGCAGCAACAGCGCCTTCCGCCTGAACGTCATGGCGCACGAGAACGACACCCCGGGCCGCGACGTGGTCGGCGGCAGCCGCTGGGGCGTGGCGCCGACCGTCACCTTCGGCCTGAACGGCCCGAGCCGCGCCATCGTCAGCGTCTACCACCTGACCACCCACGAAATCCCGGACACCGGCATCCCCTTCAACAATCCCTTCAGCAGCGGCGCCAACGTCGCCCGCAATGGCGATGGCCGTCCCTGGAACGTCGACCGCGAGACCTTCTACGGCCTGGCCAACCGCGATTTCCGCGACACCAAGAGCGACGTCGGCACGATCGACCTGCGCCACGAATTTTCCAAGGCCGCGGTGCTGCGCAACGTGACCCGCTACGGCCGTTCGCAGAACGATTACGTCTGGACCCAGCCCGACGATTCCAAGGGCAACACCGTCCTGTACGGCACCGTCTGGCGCCGCATCAACTCGCGCGCGACCCAGACCGACACCGCCGCCAATGTCACCAGCCTGAGCGGTGAGCTGCAGACCGTCGGCATCAAGCACAGCTACAACGCCGGCGTCGAGTTCGACCGCGAGCGCACCAGCCGCGCCGCCTACGTGTTCAGCCCGGGCACCAATAATCCGCTGACGGCGGCCAGCGGCGGCACCGCCTGCCCGACTGCCGGCGCCGCCACGCTGTACAACTGCACCACGCTGGCCGATCCGAACCCGAACGACCCATGGGTGTACACCCGCACGCTGTCGCCGACCCAGACCGATGTCGAGACGAAAACCAAATCGGCCTATGCCTTCGACACCGTGGAATTCACGCCGCAATGGCTGCTGAACCTGGGCGCGCGCTTCGACGATTTCCAGAGCGAACTCTTCACCCCGGCGGCCAGTGCCACCGCCGCCGCCACCCGCGCCCGCGTCGACAGCACCTTCTGGAGCTATCAGGCCGGCCTGGTGTTCAAGCCGGCCACGAATGGCAGCATCTACCTGTCCTACGCCACCTCGGCCACGCCGCCGGGAAACGATGGCGGCGACGGCCTGGACGGCCTGACCGCGCAGATCCAGAACCTGCAGCCGCAGCGCAGCCGCAACTGGGAACTGGGCACCAAGTGGGACGTGATGCCGGGCGGCCGCCTGTCGCTGAGCGGCGCGCTGTTCAAGAGCGATTTGAACAATGCCCGCGTGACCGCGCCGGACGGCACCACTCAGAACGTCGGCCGCAGGGAAGTCAAGGGCGTCGAACTGGGCTTCTCGGGCAAGGTGACCAATGCCTGGACCGTGTTCGGCGGTGTCACTTATCTGGATTCGGTGGTGGCCGACAATGGCTTCGTGGCCTCGGGCACGAGCTTCGTGCCGTCGCCCTACAACGGCAACCAGTTCCCGACCACGCCGAAGAAGAGCGCGACGCTGTGGACCAGCTATGCGATCAACAAGGACTTCACGGTGGGCGCCGGCCTGTCGGCCATGGACCGCGTGTATGCCAACGTGAACAACACCAAATTCGCGCCAGGCTTTACCCGTTTCGACGCAATGGCCAGCTACAACGTCAGCAAGGAGCTGTCGCTGCAGCTGAACGTGCAGAACCTGGGCGACAAGCTCTACTTCGACAAAGTGTCGTCGCCGCACTATGCGGGCGTGGCGCCGGGCCGTTCGGCCACGCTCACCGCCAACCTGAAGTTCTGATACGAGGGGAGGAGCGCGCCATGATGCTGCATATCCCCGGCGTCCTGAGCCCGGACCAGGTGGCGCAGTTCCGTGCGCGCCTGGCGGCCACCGACTGGGTCGACGGCCGCGAGAGCGTGGGCAGCCAGGGCGCCCAGGTCAAGCGCAACCGCCAGTTGGCGGAGGGATCGCCGCTGGCGTTGGAACTGGGCAACATCGTCAGCGCGGCGCTGATGGCCAATCCGCTGTTCTTTTCCAGCGTGCTGCCGCTGCGCATCCTGCCGCCTTACTTCAACGGCTACGCCGGAGGCGAGCATTACGGCCCGCACGTGGATGGCGCAATCCGCGCCCAGCGCGGCGGTGCGGCGCTGCGCTCGGACGTGTCGTGCACGGTGTTCCTGTCCGAGCCCGACGAGTACGAGGGCGGCGAACTGTCGGTGGTGGATGCCTACGGCGCGCACGACGTCAAGCTGCCGGCGGGCGATGCGATCGTGTATCCGTCGACCAGCGTGCACCAGGTGATGCCGGTGACTTATGGCGAGCGGCTGGCTTCCTTCCTGTGGGTGCAGAGCATGGTGCGGGACGACTGGAAGCGGGCTTTGTTATTCGAGCTGGATGTGAATATCCAGGCTTTGCGGGCGCAGCATGGAGATGGACCGGAGTTGCTTGGGTTGACTGGGCATTATCACAACCTGCTGAGGATGTGGGCGGAGACGTAAGCGATAGTCGATAGCATATGAACGTCATTCCCGCCTGCGCCGGAACGACGCGCAAGAGCTGACAATAACAATATAAAAGGGCCGGATCCCTCACAGGATCCGGCCCTTTTTGCAGCGCCTGCTGCCCGCGCGAAGCGGGCAGGGAACACCGTCTTAAGCAGCCAGCAACTGACGCAGCACGAACGGCAGGATACCGCCATGCTTGTAGTAATCGACTTCGATCGGGGTGTCGATACGCAGCAGCACCGAGGTCTTCTTGACGGTGCCGTCGGCGCGGTGGATCACCAGCACGGCTTGCATCTGCGGGCGGATCTCGCCTTCCAGGCCTTCCAGGTCATAGGTCTCGCTGCCGGTGATGCCCAGCGTCTCGACACTGTCGTCGGCCAGGAATTGCAGCGGCAGGACGCCCATGCCGACCAGGTTGGAACGGTGGATGCGCTCGAACGAACGGGCGATCACGGCCTTCACGCCCAGCAGCTGGGTGCCCTTGGCGGCCCAGTCGCGCGAGGAGCCGGTGCCGTACTCTTCGCCGCCGAAGATCATCGTCGGGGTGCCTTCCGCGATGTACTTCATGGCTGCGTCGTAGATCGACAGCTGTTCGCCGCTCGGCTGGTGGATGGTGATGCCGCCTTCGACTGCGGAACCGTCTTCCTTCGGCGGGATCATCTTGTTCTTGATACGCACGTTGGCGAAGGTGCCGCGCATCATGATCTCGTGGTTGCCGCGGCGCGAGCCGTAGGAATTGAAGTCGGCTTTCAGTACGCCGTTTTCCTTCAGCCACTTACCTGCCGGGCCGTCTTCCTTGATCGAACCGGCCGGGGAGATGTGGTCGGTGGTGATCGAGTCGCCGAACACGCCCAGGGCGCGCGCAGCGGTAAAGCCGGCGGCGCTGGCTTTCGGGGTCATCTCGAAGTCGCTGAAGAACGGCGGCTCGGCGATGTAGGTCGATTCCGGCCAGTCATAGACCTGACCCGACACCGAGGTGACGTTTTCCCACAGCGCGCCCGGGTTGCCCTTGACGTCGGCGTAGTTGGCCTTGAAGACGTCCGAGTCCAGTGCGAATTTCATCAGGTCCTGCACTTCCTGCGAAGTCGGCCAGATGTCGCCCAGGTAGACGTCGACGCCGTCGGCGCCCTTGCCGACCGGCTCGGTCATCAGGTCGCGCGTCACATTGCCGGCGATCGCGTAGGCGACGACCAGCGGCGGCGATGCCAGGAAGTTCGAGCGGATGTTCGGGTGGATACGCGCTTCGAAGTTACGGTTGCCCGACAGGACGGCGGCGGCGATGATGTCGTTCGACGTGATCGCGGCGTTCAGTTCCGGGGTCAGGTCGCCGGCATTGCCGATGCAGGTGGTGCAGCCGTAGGCGGTCACGCCGAAGCCCAGCTTGTCCAGGTAAGGCAGCAGGCCGGCGGCGGTCAGGTACTCGGTGACCACGCGCGAGCCAGGGGCCAGCGAGGACTTGATGTGCGGTGCGACGGTCAAGCCCTTCTCGACGGCCTTCTTGGCCAGCAGGCCGGCGGCCAGCAGCACGCTCGGGTTCGAGGTGTTGGTGCAGGAAGTGATGGCGGCGATCAGGATGTCGCCGTTCTTCACGCGCACGCCGTTGGTGGTCTCGTAGACCTTGTTCAGGTCGTCGGCGTTCTTGTTGAAGCCATTGGCGGTGGTCGGCTTGGAGAACAGGTCGTGGAAGGTCGACTTCATGTTGCCCAGCTCGATACGGTCCTGGGGACGCTTCGGACCGGCCAGCGACGGGGTCACCGTGGCCAGGTCCAGGTGCACGACGCGGGTGTAGTCGATTTCGCCGTCTTGCGGCACGCCGAACAGGTTCTGGGCCTTGAAGTAGTTTTCGAAGGCGACCAGTTCTTCTTCGGTGCGGCCGGTGCCGCGGAAGTAGTCGACGGTCTTTTCGTCGACCGGGAAGAAGCCCATGGTGGCGCCGTATTCCGGTGCCATGTTGCCGATGGTGGCGCGGTCGGTGGTCGACAGCGAACGGGTGCCTTCGCCGAAGAACTCGACGAACTTGCCGACGACTTTTTCCTTGCGCAGCAGTTCGGTGATGGTCAGCACGAGGTCGGTCGCGGTGCAGCCTTCGCGCAGCGCGCCGGTCAGGTTGACGCCGATGACGTCCGGGGTCAGGAAGTAGACCGGCTGGCCCAGCATGCCGGCTTCGGCTTCGATACCGCCCACGCCCCAGCCGACGACGCCGACGCCGTTGATCATGGTGGTGT
>Ga0265780_10000749_pt1 | contig 48896 bp, 36 predicted proteins | sample P1T30metagenome_FD_192432 | JGI IMG/M metagenome (GOLD analysis project Ga0265780, IMG submission 192432) | Plant litter microbial communities from East Loma Ridge, Irvine, California - P1 T30 | ecosystem: Environmental > Terrestrial > Plant litter > Unclassified | place: USA: California... | reverse complement strand
CGGCATCGACGCCCTCCGCAAGCCGCTGCTGCACCTGCACACGCAGGCGAACGTCGAGCTGCCCTGGGCCGAGATCGACTTCGACTTCATGAACCTCAACCAGGCCGCCCACGGCGACCGCGAGTTCGGCTACGTGCAGACGCGTCTCGGCGCCGCCCGCAAGACCGTCGTGGGCCACGTCAGCGACCCGCGCGTGCAGCAGCAGGTCGGCACGTGGACGCGCGCCGCGGCCGGCGCCGTCGCGATGCGCTCGCTGAAGCTCGCGCGCTTCGGCGACAACATGCGCTTCGTCGCCGTCACCGAGGGCGACAAGACCGAGGCCGAGCTCGCTTTCGGCGTGCAGGTCAACACCTGGGGCGTCAACGAGCTGGCGGAGGCGGTGGCCGCGGCCCCCGAGACCGCGGTCGACGACCTCGTCGCCCTGTACGAGCGCGAGTACGACGTCGTCCCCGAGCTGCGCGCGGGGGGCGAGCGCCACCAGTCGCTGCGCGACGGCGCCGCGATCGAGATCGGCCTGCGCTCGTTCCTCGAGGCGGGCGGCTTCGGTGCCTTCACCACGAACTTCGAGGACCTCGGGGCCCTCGAGCAGCTCCCCGGCCTCGCGGTGCAGCGCCTCATGGCCGAGGGCTACGGCTTCGGCGCCGAGGGCGACTGGAAGACGGCGGTGCTCGTGCGCGCTGCCGCCGTGATGGGCGCAGGGCTGCCGGGCGGCGCCTCCTTGATGTAGGACTACACATACCACCTCGTGCCGGGCGCCGAGAAGATCCTCGGGGCGCACATGCTCGAGGTGAGCCCGTCGCTGACTGCGAGCCGCGCCTCGCTCGAGGTGCACGAGCTCGGCATCGGAGGCAAGGACGACCCGGTGCGCCTGGTCTTCACGGCGGATCCGGGCGAGGCCGTGGTCGTCGCGATGAGCGACGTGCGCGACAGGTTCCGCCTCACGGTCAACGTCGTCGACGTGGTCGCCCCCGACGCCGACCTGCCGAACCTGCCCGTCGGCCGGGCCGTCTGGGAGCCCCGTCCGTCGTTCGCCGTCTCGGCCGAGGCCTGGCTGACCGCCGGCGCCGCCCACCACACCGTCATGTCGACGGCCGTGGGCCTCGAGGCCTTCGAGGACCTCGCACGCATCCTCGAGACCGAGCTGCTCGTCATCGACGAGCACACCACCATGCGCGAGTTCACCCGCGAGGTCCGCTGGAACGCCGCGTACCACCGCCTGGCGCGCGGACTGTAGCCCGACCCGGTCGCCGACGAGGCGGCCCGCACCCTCCCTCGGGACGGCGCGGGCCGCCTCGTCCGTCCTGCACCGCGGACGTCGTCGACGAGTCAGGGACGCGTGTCGGTGACGCCGCGTGCGCCGCGTCGGGGCGGCCGAGTCGTCGCCCGCTGCCTGAACGTTCGACGAACTCTGCGGACGCGGCGGCCCTGCGGGCGCATGCTCGGGGCATGTCGATGTCCGAGCCGTTCCAGCCGAACCTGCCGCAGTCCTCCGACGACGGGGGCGTCCGCCCCGACGACGACCTCGCGATCGACGAGGAACTCGCCGCCGAGGGCGACCTCGACGGCGCCCCCGACGCCGAGGGCGAGTCGCGTGCGGACGACGACCTCGCGGACCTGCCCGACAACCCGTCGTTCCGCACTCCGGAGCCGGGGGAGCGGCTCAGCCCGCAGGAGCTCGACGACCTCGACGACTGACGGGCCGGTCCGGTCGGCGGCGTCGGGAACACCACCCGCTCCTCCGTGGTTGCAGCCTGCATGACCGTTCCCCTCTCGATCCTCGACCTCGCCCCCATCGCACCCGGAGAGACGGCACGCGACAGCTTCGCGGCGTCGGTCGCCCTCGCGCAGCAGGCCGAGAAGAGCGGGTACCGGCGGGTCTGGTACGCCGAGCACCACAACATGGCGTCGATCGCCTCGAGCGCGACGTCGGTGCTGATCGCGCACGTCGCGAGCCAGACGTCGACGATCCGCCTCGGATCGGGCGGCGTCATGCTGCCGAACCACTCGCCGCTCACCATCGCCGAGCAGTTCGGCACGCTCGAGACCCTGCACCCGGGCCGCATCGACCTCGGGCTGGGGCGTGCACCCGGCAGCGACCAGGCGACGTTCCGTGCCCTCCGGCGCGACCCTGCCTCGTCCGAGCGGTTCCCGCAGGACGTCGTCGAGCTGCAGGCGTTCCTCGCCGGCCAGTCGCGCGTCCCCGGCGTCAGCGCGACGCCCGGTGCCGGCACCGAGGTGCCGCTCTACATCCTCGGGTCGTCGACGTTCGGCGCCCAGCTCGCCGCCGCCCTCGGGCTGCCCTACGCCTTCGCGTCGCACTTCGCGCCGGACATGCTGCACGACGCCGTCGCGGTCTACCGCCGTGAGTTCCAGCCGTCGGCGCAGCTCGACGCTCCCTACGTGATCGCCGGCGTCAACGCCATCGCGTCGGACGACTCCGACGAGGCGCACCGGCAGTTCGCGGACGTCAAGCGCGCCCGCCTGCTGATGCTGCTCCGCCAGAGCGGCCAGATCACCGTCGACCGCACCTTCGGCGACGACGAGCTCGACCACCTGCTGCGCACCCCGGTCGGGGCCCACGTCGCCAGCATGACGACCTTCACCGGCGTCGGCACCGGCGAGGAGGTGGCGGACTACGTCCGCGAGTTCGCCCGCAGCGCCGACGCGGACGAGGTCATCGTCGCGCACTCGTCGCTCGCCACGTCGGCCCGGCTGCGCTCGGTCGAGCTGCTCGCCGACGCGCACGCGCACGCGCGCGTCGCCGCGTAGCGCGAAGCAGCGGGGGTCTCGCCGGGGACGGCGACGAGGACTCAGGCATCCTCGTCGAGCGCGCCTGGGAGTACTGAGTTCTCGCCGAGACGGCGGCGATGTCGCCTGAGTCGTCGACCGGCTGCCCCGGACACCGGTCGAACCGACCCTGGAGAAGGAGGCGAGGGTCCGGTACGGACGCGCGCCTCCGCGTCGGTCGTGGGCCCCGGCTGCGGCACGGAGCTGTCCGCAGCGCCGACCGGCCGCTCCGGGCGGCGGCAGCGCGGACGACGGGGGCCCTCCCGAGGTCGCGCGTGTCGGGCGGTCGCGTGACCAGGACGATCACGTGCGTACTCAGGTCGCTCGCTTCCCGTACCTGCCGGACCGGCAGACCGTGAGGATTCTCGAGACCCACGGACGAACGCGTGGCCGTGACGTCGACACCGCCTCAGCCGTCCGCCCGGAAGGGTCGCCATCTCTGCCCGTCCCAGAAGGCGGCGTGGGGGAACGACGATCAAGAAGGGAACGATGAATACCGTATTCCACGAACCATCTGGAGGCAAGTCCCCAAGCCGGGCGAGAGGCCGTCGAGTCACGGCAGCCGTCCTCGTCGCACTGCTGAGCGGTGGAGGAACGGCCTTGGGCGCGACGCCGGCGTTCGCCGCCGACGTGAGCGTCCCCGATCCCGTCGTGCACGCCGCGGTGAACGAGGCGCTGGGTCGACCCGCGGAATCGACCGAGCCGATCACGGCCGACGACCTGGCGACGGTGACCGCCATCGCGGGATCGAGCAGTTCGCCAGCTGTCAGCCTGGAGGGGCTCCAGTACGCTCCGTCGCTCAGCGCGATCGACCTGACCTTCGGTGGCGGCGGAACCGGGCTGAGTCTCGAGCCGTTGCGCGACCTGACCGCGCTGCACTCCGTCGAGATCCGGAGCGCGAACATCCAGGACCTCGAGCCTCTCAGCGAGCTCAGGCGGGTCCAACGCCTCAACCTCGACGACAACGAGATCGTCGATCTGGAACCTCTTCGGGGTCTCACGCAGCTCGCCACCCTCAACCTCCTGCAGAACCAGATCGAGGACATCGAGCCGCTCTCGGCGCTCAATCCCAACCTGATCGGGCTGAGCTTCAACCGCATCGCCGACGTCGAAGCGGCGCGCGGCTGGACGAACGCGGACACGCTCAGCCTCGCGGACAACGCCATCACCGACGTGGAACCACTGGCGGGGCTCACGAGCCTGACCACGTTGCGACTGAGTCTCAACCACATCGGCACCATCGAGCCCCTGCGAGACCTGCACGACCTCCAGCTGTTCTGGGTCGACCAGAACGAGTTGACCGACGTCAGCGTCATCGAGGGCATGCCCGACCTCGTGAGCGTGGCGGTGAACGACAACGAGCTGATCGACATCGGTGCACTCGCCGCATTGCCCGTTCTGCGTGACGTCGCTGTCAGCGACAACCCGTTGCGGTCGATCCGCGCCCTGTCGGGGGCGACCCCGTCCCTCCGCACGCTGAAGGCAGCGAACACCGAGCTGTCGACCCTCGACGACGTGGACTTCACCGGGAACGGTCGCCTGAACACCCTCGACCTGTCCCGGAACCACCTCACCGACCTCTCGGCGCTCTCGGCCGTGGCCCACACAGCACCGATGACGACGGTCCTCTTGGGCGGCCAGACGGTGACCGAGCGACAGGCCTTCGCCGCCGCAGACGCGGACCGGTACGTCGATGGTGACGCCACGGCCGGGTTCACGATGCCGAACGGAGAACCGGTCACGGTGAGCGACGCGATCGCGACCTCCGCGGGCGTGACGTGGGAGTTCGACGAGCTCCCCGACGTGCTCCCGCTGTCGGTCGCGTCCTCCGTCACGGTCGGGTCCCGGAGCGGCATCCCCTACGGCGCCTCGACCCGCTACGCGGTCACGCCCGTGGTCTTCACCGACGTCCTGCCGGACGAGCTGGTCCAGGGCGCGGCCTTCCGCCACGAGCTCGCCCTGACGGCCGGCTTCGACGCCAGGGCCTTCGCGGTGACCTCCGGTGAGATCCCCGGACTCACGCTCACCGCCGGTGGGGTCCTCGAGGGGACGCCGACGACGCCGGGAACGCACGTCCTCGCGGTCGAGGCGTCTGACGCCGACCGGAACGTCGTCCGTCGTGTGGTCCAGCTCGACGTGGTCGCGGCAGAGGACGGAGGCGGCACGGAGGTCGTCCCCGATCCCGACCCGGAGCCGGGTACTGACCCGAGCCCCGAACCCGACCCCGGCACGGACCCGGGCACCGACCCCGACCCCGAGCCCGAAACGAAGCCCGAGCCTGAGACGAAGCCCGAGCCTGAGACGAAGCCCGAGCCTGAGACGAAGCCCGAGCCTGAGACGAAGCCCGAGCCTGAGACGAAGCCCGAGCCTGCTCCCGGGACCGACATCGACGAGGCGGCCCCCGTCGCGAGCGTCGATCCCTCTCCCGCAGCGGTGGCGAGGTCGGACCACGACGCAGGTCTGGGCGGCAGGACGCTCGCCTACACGGGAGCCGCAGGTGTCGGAGTCGCCGTGGCTGGTGCGCTCCTGCTCACGGTCTGTGGGACGCTCCTCGTCCACGCTCGCCAGAGGCGCTCCCCGGCTGACAGCTAGCAGGTCAGGGAGTCGGCGCGGTGCGTCGAGTCGGACGGGGTCCGGCACGAGCACGAAGCGGCCTCGGTGACCACCGAGGCCGCTTCGCTGTTCCGCGGCCACGTCGGACCGTCGCGGTGCGCCAGCGGGCTCGTCGGCTATCCGGCGGCTGCGGCTCCGGGCACGAGGAGCAACCGGATGGGAGAACCCTCAGCCGGGAACTCCGTCGTCGGCTCAGAGCCGTCGACGATGTACGGTCCGCTGTCCCACGCCATGAGCCAGTGCGCCTCCCCGCTCCCCGTCGAGAACGTCGCGCTCGACACGGTGCGCGGAGTCATCCTCGGGTAGCTGGCCGAGTCCGTCACCCGCCGGGCCGCCTCCAGAGGAACGGAGGAGCTGGTGCTGTAGTGATCGCTGACGCGTGTCGACGTCCCGGTGAAGGACCGGGTCGCGACGACGACATCTCGATCGCCCGCGTCGCCGTCGCACCGGTAGCGAACCACGAGATCACCGGCGCCGGTCGCGTCCGGCATCGCGCCCGCTGCGAAGCCCACGGTCGGCGCGCGCCCGGGCGTGTGGACGCCCTGCCAGTTCGACACGGGCTCACTGACCCAGCTCCTGCCGAGGCCTGTCGTCCGTGCGATGAAGAGCTTCGTCGCACGACTGCCCCGGGCGCCGTCGTTCTTGGCGTAGCTGATGACAGGCCGTGCCCAGCCGTTCTCGAAACCGAGCCTGACTTGCCCGTTCAGGATGCCGCTGCCCCGCATCGGCGCGTCGTCCACGACGACCCGCATGTCGTCGAAGCTGACGCCGTGCGGCAGGGGCGTCCCGTCGACCGTGTGCCACGAGACGAGATCGCGACTCTTGGCAGCCGACACCCGGCCGTTGCTGTCGGGGTCGGACCCGTCCGAGCGCCAGACCCAGGTCTTCCACCACCATCCGTCCGCACCGCGAACAGGACGTTCCGAGTAGGGGCCGACGCCGAACGAGACGCCCTCGAGGAAGGGGTGTGCATCAGGGTAGGGCGCGAATTGCCAGCTCTCGCCGGTCACGCTCCACCACGTCCTCTTGTCGGCGTCGTAGCGGTAGAGGAACTCGTTCCCCCTGTCTGACGTCCCGGCCCGATACGACATGAACAGGTCGCCCGACGGGCCGGTGAAGAGGTCAGGGTACGACGTGGCACCGACCTCCGCGCCGGAGGCGAGATATCGGCGCACCTCCTTCCCTGCGGCGTCCTCGACCACCCACACTCCGTCCATGTCGCCGGGCGTGTCCTTGTTGCGCATCGTCGTCACGGAATCGGGCGAGGTCGCCCGCCAGTACTTCAGAGGCGCGTTGTGGACGTTCCCCGCGACGTGCACGAATCCGTCACGATCGACCGCCACGTGCAGGTCGTTGTGAGAGTCGTCGACGTTGTGCGGGCCGTACTGGTCGAAACGCTCGGGCTGCCCCTCTGCATCGAGCAGCACGGCTTCCGCGGTGGCAGGCGCACCGTCTGCGCTGGTGTCGACGTCGACGAGCGTGACCGAGCGATCGCTGGCGTAGTAGGCGACGTAGGTGTGCCCGTTCCTCGGATTCGTCGCGATCGCGTTCGGGAGCATCATCCCGGCGTACGCGCGGGCCTCCGTCCCGTTCGTCAGTCGGAGCTGCACCTCGTCACGGAGCAGCTCGGGGTGTCGGATCGACGTCGGCGGGCTCTCGTCGATCGGACAGTGGAACGCCGCGGCCGAGGCAGGGGCAGCCGAGATCGAGAGCGCAGCCAGCACGAAGATGCTCACCGATGCCCGGAAGAGCCGCACCCTCGGGGATATGTCAAATGTCCTGGTGGGAAGTGTGCCCCGATTCTGTGCAGGGGTCAACGTGCGGAGTCGGCCCGAGCTGCTCATCTCCCCGGGCGGGCATGACCAGTTCCGTCGCGTCTTCACGCGCGTCGGACGACGGCCGGTTCAGCGCGGCGACAGGCCGAGCACTCGGCGTCATGCCTGTGACGTCACGAATCGATCGTTCCCCGATCATGATCAGGGTCGGCTGGCACTCAGTCGCGATGTTCACCACTCACCCCGTTCAGGGCGACTCATACGCTGACGTCGGGCGTCGCACCCGCGACGCTCGCCCATCTCACTTCAGCGCAGGGGTTCTTCTTGACTACAGCCGCAGACCGCACTCCCACGGGGCCTGGCCTCGAGAGCCGTGACGACGCCCGGTCGACCGTCGCCCGGCGGACGATCCTCGCCGCCACCGCGGTGTCGGTGCCCGCGGTGACGCTCCTCGCCGCCGCTCCCGCTCTGGCCGCGTCCGAGACGGCGACCGCGACCCTGGCCCCCGGCACGGCGCAGATCGCCGACGGCGACAGCCAGCTCTTCACGCTCACCGTCCTCTCCGGCAACGGGAAGCCCCTGGCGAACGAGGCCGTCACTCTCTTCGTCAGCGGTCCGACGCTCCCCGGGTTCAGCGTCGCGGTGGACGGCGGTGGGTCCGTCGGCATCGGGGGATTCCTCCAGGTGACCACCGGCACGACGGGCCAGGTCTTCCTCCGTGTCACCTGCGGGCGGCTGACGGCCGACCAGGGCGGCGTCGTGGCGCTGAACGCGGGCGTCTCGGGCATCGGCGCCACGACGGCGACGGCTGAGTTCGGCCACGGGACGATCGCCCTCGCCACGGACACCGAGGCGCCACCGGTCGGCTCCGTGGTGACGGTCTCGGGGTCCGTCACGAAACCGTTCGGTCGTGGTGCCTACTCGAGCGTCACGTCGGTGAAGCTCAGTGTGCCCGCAGGCAGCGGTGCCACCGTGCCTGCCAGCGTCCCGGTCAGCGGCGGTGCCTTCAGCGCGCAGGTCGGGGGGCCCGCCGAGCCGAAGGTGATCTCGGTGACGGCCACCGACGACTACCTCGTCGCGACGCTGGACATCAGCTTCCTCGCGGAGATCACGGGGCCCGAGACGACCTGGGGACGGGGAAAGAAGTCCACCTATCTCAGCTTCCTCACCTCCTCCAGCTCGACAGGGGCCGGTTACGCCTACGTCGGAGAAGACATCAACGTCGACCTCCAGGTGCCGGACTACACCACACCGAGCGGCCGCTACTACACCCAACGGACGTGGAAGCCAGGGGTACGAGGGTGGCGCAGTCGCAGCAACCAGGGGCCGAACGCCGTCCAGGCCCCTGGTACGTGGCTCAACGGGGGCAAAGGCATGCATTTCGGCCTGTCGCTGAACGAGGCGGCGATGCCGCACCCGGCCAGCAGCCCTGTCCTCCCCGACGACTTCCCCAGCACGATCAACGTCCGGGTGCGCCCGGGAACCGGAAAATGGGCCGCGAGTTACCTCTACATCCTGAACTCCTACCACGTCGGCATCCTCACGCCCGTCAACGGCCAGAACGTCGTCGTCGCGCGGGAGTACGACGCCAATGCCGTGGTGCCGTCGTCTGGCTGGACGTACATCGACATCTCGTCGCTCGTCTCGTGACGACCTCTCCTGCCCTCCGCTCGTGACCAGCGTCGTCATCGACCCGCCGCCTGACCTCGACGTGGTGCCCGTGCTGCACCTGAGCATCGTCGCCGCCGGTGACGTCGTCACCATCGCGTTCTCCGGGCCGCAGGCCGACGTCCTCCGCCGGTGCGTGCACGAAGCCACGCGTGTCTGGGCCGCCTGCGACCCTGCGCCTGTCGACGCAGATGTCGCACATGCCGACGCGCGGTGCCTCCTGGGGTACGCCGTCGGGGCAGGTGACAGCACGCTCGCGATCCGGTCGGCGCTCACCCAGCTCTCCAGGGACGTCACCCGCGTGATCGTGCAGCGACGAGAGCGCTCGCACGTGCTGCTGCACGCCGCGGGGGTGCTGTCTCCCGGGGACGGGCGGTGCGTCGTGCTCGTCGGGCCGTCGGGGGCGGGGAAGACGACGTTCGCCCGCACGTTCGAGCGCAACGGCTACCTCACCGACGAACTCGTGCTCGTGGACTCGGGAGGAGCGGTCCTGCCCTACCCGAAGCCGTTCTCCGTCGTGACCGTCGACCGGGTGAAGGACGAACGGGCTCCGACGTGGTCGGTGCGGACACCTCGCGACCTGGGCGCGCTGATCATCCTGGAACGGGTCGACGAGCCCACCGACCCGACGGTGACCCGCCTCGACCTGGCGGAGTCGCTGGCTTCTCTCGTCCCGCACACGTCGAGGTTGTCCTCCCTGTCCGATCCGCTGTCGCACCTCGGGGGGCTCATCGGCCGATGCGGGGGTGCCGTCCGGCTTCGTTACAGCGAGGCTGCCGACGTCGACCTCGACGAGCTCCTCTCGCACTGCGACGAGAAGGACATCCGCTTCACGAGGGCGGGCGACGACCCGTGCCGCAGGCGGTCACACGGCGATGCTCTCGTCCGCGCACCGTACGCCGATGCGATCGAGACGCGAGGCGCGGTCATCATCCTCCGGGACGACGAGCTGTTCCAGCTCTCCGCCGCTGCGGCGGCAGTGTGGCGCTGCTGCGTGACAGCGGCCGCCGCCGACGACATCGCCACGGCGACCGGTCTCGCCCGGGCGCAGGTGCGGCAGCTCGCGGACCGACTCGTCGGCCTCGACGTGCTTCGTCGGACGTGACCCGGGTGCCCAGCATCTTCCTCCCCCCAGAAAGACGGTCGACGACATGATCCCCGGCATCACCGTCTGCATCCCTGCTCGGAACGCAGCGCGCACGATCCGACACGCCGTCCAGAGCTCACTCACCAGCGACGCAGTCGTCCGTGTCGTGATCCGCGACGACGGCAGCGACGACAGGACGGCCGACGTCGTCCGGTCCGTCGCCGACCCGAGGGTCCTCGTGCACCCGGAGCACCACGCCGTGGGGCACGGCGCGGCGATGAACGCGGCGCTCGACTACGCCGACACCGAGTTCGTCGCCAGGATGGACGCCGACGACGTGGCGCTGCCGTGGCGCTTCTCGGCACAGCTGAGGTCGTTCCGCTACGACGACGACTTCGTGTTCTCGCCTGTCCTGCACTTCAGTGACTCGTCGAGATGGGCCCGACCACAGCGTCTGACGGCCACGTCTCCGGAGGCCGCAGCAGCCCGGCTCCTCGTCGAGAACCCGTTCATGCACCCGACGATGCTGGCGAGGACGCAGGTGCTGCGGGCGCTCGCCGGCTATCGGTCCGTCGCGAGCGAGGACTACGACCTGTGGCTCCGGGCCGCCGCAGCGGGGTTCTCGCTCCGCCGAGCGGCGATGCCGGTCGTCGCCTACCGACGGCACGGCGGGCAACTGTCGCGATCACCGGAGTGGAGCCGTGCGCGTCTCGCCTCGCCTGACGTCGAGACGGCCTTCGACGCACTCGCTCTCCGCGAGCTCGGCTGGGTCCCTCGCTGGTTCCGCTGGAGGCGCGCCGGGTTCCCGCTCGGGGCGACGCCGGACGGCATCCACGACGACGTCGAGCGGATGCTCGTCCACGTCCGTCAGCTGCCGCCTGGTGACCGATCGCATCTCGTGCGACGTCTGCGCTGGATGCGCTCGAGGGCCTCCTCGCCGGACGAACGCTCAGCACGGCTCTCACCCGGGGGATCGGACGAGTGACGGCCCCCCAGGTCGTCTACGTCCGCGTCGAGGACTCCGGGTACCCCAGGAACGCGCTCCTGAGAGCTGCCCTCTCCGCTCGGTTGCCCGTCCGGACGGTCCTGCGCGAGCGGGGCGGCAGAGTCGCCGTCCGCTACCTGCGTGACGTGTTCACCACGTGGCGGGCCACCTCGGGAGCTGCCGTGATCGTGGTCGCCGAGTTCTCGCTGCCGTTCGTGCCCATCGCATGGTGCATCGCCCGTGCCCGTCGCGCACGGCTCGTCGTCGACGGGTTCGTGGGCAGGTACGAGACCGTCATCGGCGACTGGGCACCCGACGCGGTCCGATCTCCTCGGAGCGCCGTCGCCCGGTCGGTCGACCGGGCTGCGGTCAAGCTGGCAGACCTCACGCTCATCGACACCGAGGTCCGGGCCGAGCAGCTGCGAGCGGCGTACCGGCTGAGCGAGTCGCGCGTCCTGGCCGTGGGCGTCGGGGCACCGTCCTGGGCGACGTGTGCGCCCGAGCGGATCCGCCGCCGGCGAGGTGCTCCGTTGCAGGTGCTGTACTACGGCTGGTACATCCCGCTGCACGGGGTGCCCACGATCATCCGCGCGCTGGCGGCCACGACGGCGGACGTCGAGCTCACCTTGGTGGGAGAAGCAGCCCACCAGGGCGGTGTGAGCGACATGCGCGAACTGGCCCGGCGCCTCGGCGTGGAGGCTCGGTGCCGCTTCGTGGACTCGGCGGTGGACACCGAGGAGCTCGCCCGGATGTCGACGCGCGCCGACGTCGTGCTCGGAGTGTTCGGGGGCTCGGTCAAGGCGGCCGGAGTCGTCCCGAACAAGGTGTGGCAGGGGCTCGCGATGGGCCGTGTCGTCGTCACGCGGCAGACTCCTGCCCTCGCCGCGCTCTCCGAGGCCGTCCCCGAGGGGCAGCTCGTGACGGTCCCGCCAGAGGCCCCGGACGCCCTGGCGCGAGCCCTCGACTCCCTCGCCCGCTCGCCACGACGGTCCTTCCCTCAGACGAGGGCCGTCGTCGACGAGATCGTCGATCGCGACGTCCGACGCTTCGTCACGGCCGTCGAGAGCCTCGGGAACCGCCGCTAGCCCGCCCACGCGCCGACGCCGACGCCCAGCCTCGGCGCGCTGCGTCGAGCTGGACGCCGAGCACCGCGAGCTCCGCGAGCAGGGTCCCGGCGAGGGCGCCCGCGACGCCGTGGGTCGCGGCGCCGACCGGGACGGCGACGATGCCGACGCACGCGCCGACCGAGGCGCTGACCGTGATGGACCGGACACGACGCAGGACGACGAGGATCACGCCGCCGGTGATGCGGGACCCGCTCACCACCGTGATGATGCCGGCGCAGAACACGGCCTCCGGTCGTGTGACCGACGCGCTGTCCGAGAAGAGCCACCGGGACACCGTCGGGGCGAGCACGACGAGTCCGGAGCCGACGACGGCGCCGAGCAGCACGGTCGCGACGCAGGCCCTGCGGGCGCGGGTCAGGCGGGTCGTCAGATCGGGTGACGACCCGACCCAGTGCTGGATCGTGTTGGGGAGGGCTTGCAGCCCGGTCAGGATCATCCGCTGCAGTCGATCAGCTGCCGCGAAGCTCGCGACCACCGCGGTCGGGGCGACCGCGGCGACGAGGGTCACGGGGAGCGCGATGTACACCGAGCTCACCGCCCGGCCCGCGAGAGCCATCCGCTGCATCGCGATCACCTGGAGGAGCCGTCGCGACGTCATGCCGACGCAGTCGGTCCGCCGGAGTCCGACGGCGCGGACGGCGAGGACCGGCGCCGTCAGCGCAGGGACCCCGACACCGAGGACGAAGATCCAGAGCGGCGCGCCGTGGAGCAGGAGGACAGCCGACCCGACCCCACAGAGGGTGCGCGGCAGTGCGTCGAGGAGCAGGAGTCTCCGAGGGTCGCCCCGCCCGATGTAGAACCAGACGGCGTTGACCGAGCTCAGCGCACCCACGCCGGCGATCGCCGCCGCCTCCGGCCGGTGAGCGGGGGCCAGCAGCGCAGCTGCGCCCGCAGCGACGGGCATCACCGCGAGGACCGCGAGGCTCTTGGTGGCCAGGGACCACGCGAGGAGACGCCGTGCCGCCGCCTCCGACTGGCGGCCCACCCTCACCGTGCCCGTGAGCCCCCAGCCGAGTTCCGTCACGACCGCTCCGGCCGCGCCGACGGACTGCCCGATGGCGACGGCCGCCCAGCCTGACGCACCCGCGACGCTCGTCACGCCCGGCAGCGCGAGAAGGGGGACGAAGGAGGTCAGCGCGGGGACGGCGACGAAGACGGCGAACCGCCCGGCCAGCGCCCTGACGCGATCGGGGCGGAGGGTCACCTGCGCCGTCCTGCCCTGGCTGCGGCGCCCACGACGCGACGCCACCAGCGGGCGCTGTCCAGCGCACCGTAGGCGACCGTGTAGATCCCCCGGGCGGTCCTCGGCGACAGAGAAGCGATCGACAGGATCGCCCACAGGAACGGAGCCCGGTCGCGGACGGGCGTGTGATCGAGCTCCCGCCACGTGCTCCGCACCATGGCGGACGCCTGCTGTCTCGCCACGCGGCTGACCCCGGTGCGCACCGGGGTCCGGAGGAGCGCCCGGCACAGGAACGTCGCGACGAACAGGGTCCGATCGGTCGAGTCGGCGCTGTCCCCGACGAGGTCGAGGACCTGGTGGCACGCATGCTCGAGTGCCGTCCAGTCCGGGTCCCTGCGGCGGGAGACCGATCCGGACTCGTGGACGTAGCGGTAGACCACCGCGCTCCGGAAGGCGACCCGACGCGCAGCCGAGAGCGCACGAGCGGCGCCGACGACGTCGCTGTGGGCGGAGATCGGCGGGAAGGGGTCCTCGCCCAGCACGTGCCGCTTGATCAGCTTCGACCACAGGAACCCTCCGATCGTGCCGTGGAGGAGCGCTGCGCGGCCCTGCTCCCCGGACACCGTCTTCTCCTCGTCGATGCCGTCGACCACGCGCACGGGGTCGCCGGTCGTCGGGCAGTACTCGGCGCGGAACTGCACGAGGTCCGCGTCGGTCGTCGTCGCGGCCCTGAGGACTGCCCCGACGTCGTCAGGCCAGTCGTCGTCGTCGTCGACGAACCAGACCCAGTCGGTGTCGCACAGAGCGAGTGCGTGGTTGCGAGCCCGGGCGACGCCGACGTTCGTGGGGAGCGCGACGAAGAGCACGTTCTCGAGCTCCTCGGCGACGCGCCTCAGCGCATCGCGGGAGCCGTCTCCTGACGCGTCGTCCACGAGGACGACCCGGTCGGCCCAGGAGGCGAGACCCCGGAGCTTCTCCGTGAAGGCGTCGAGTCTCGAGCCCGGATCGTGCGTGCACGTGATCACGCCGATGGTCCCCGGGGAGGTCGTCACGGACGCCTCCCGAGGTGGGCCGCCCGGAGGCTGCGTGCGGCGATCCCGATGAACCGGGGCCCCCGGACGAGGTAGCGGCCGGCGAGGCGACGAGGCTCCTGCGCGAAGCGCCAGCACCATTCGGCACCGACGCGCTGCACCCAGCCCGGTGCCCGGCGCACCCGGCCCGCAGCGAAGTCGACGGCGGCACCGGCGCCGACGTAGACCGCGTCGGGGAGCCGAGGACGCCAGTGCGCGAACCACTTCTCCTGGAGCGGGAACCCCAGGCAGAGGAACACGACGTCAGGGCGGAGGCGTCGGAGCTCGTCGACGACCGCGGCGCCACGAGGGTCCTCGGCGCCGTCGAGATCGGGCATCGACAGGGCTCGGACGTCGGCCCCCGGGTATCGGTGCCGGAGGTTGGAGGCCGCGGCAGCGGCTGCTCCCGGACGACCGCCGCACACGACGACGCGCCACCCCTGGTCGACGGCGTGAGCGGTCACGAGCGGCAGCATGTCCGCACCGGTGTTGCGACACGCGGCAGGGCCGCCCAAGGCACGACTCATGGCGACGATCGGCGCGCCGTCGATGGTCACGACGTCGCTGCCGGACACGAGGGGCCGGAGACCGGGGTCGACGCACGTCGAGACGAGCTGGTCGACGTTGAGCGTCAACACGAACGCGGGGGAGCGCCTGTGCCGGAGCTCCGCCACCTTCGTGACGAGCGCCTCCCCGTCGTCGCTGAACAACGGTGTCGCGCCGATGGACAGCTGGGTCCCGTCGAGGCGGAGGAGCCATCGTGGCTCGTCGAGATCGCCGCGGGTCGACGACATCAGTACGCTCCCTTCGCCCGGAGGACCGCCCCGAAGGTCCGGAGGATGATCGCGAGGTCCTCGGTGAGGGACCAGTTCTCGACGTAGCTGAGGTCCATCCGGACGCTCTGTTCCCAGCTGAGGTCGCTCCGCCCGCCGACCTGCCACGGCCCGGTCAGCCCGGGCGTCAGCAGCAGGCGCCGCCGTTCTGCCTCCCCGTAGCACGCCACCTCCGAAGGGAGAGCCGGTCGGGGCCCGACGATGCTCATGTCGCCGCGCATCACGTTGACGAGCTGCGGGAGCTCGTCGAGCGAGTAGCGGCGCAAGACGCGTCCGATCCGCGTGACGCGCGGGTCGTCGCGCATCTTGAAGAGCGGCCCGTCGGCGTCGTTGCTGAGCGCGGCCTCGACCGATGCCGACGCCCTCGTCGTCATCGACCGGAACTTCAGCATCGAGAACGGCCGACCGCCTCTGCCGACACGCTGCTGCACGAACAGCGCGGGTCCGTCGTCCCCCCGGCGGACCAGGACCGCGATGAGCAGCAGGAGGGGACCGAGCACGACCAGCCCGAGACCGCTGACGACCACGTCGACGAGCCGCTTGACGACCCGGTGGACGCGTCTGCTCCCCGCCACGCGGACGTGCACCCATTTCTGCTCGTCGAGCGAGACCATCTCGATCCTGCGCCGCCCGACGAGACCGAACTGGGGGGAGAGCAGGAGATCCGCTCCTGTTCCCTCCATGGCCCACGCGAGTCGCTGCATCGCGAGCCGGTCCGCAGCGAGTCGACTGCCGACCACGAGGAACCGGACACCGGACGACCTGACAGTCTCGACCGTCGTCCCCACCCAGCGGTCCATCAGCTCGTCGGCGTCCGGCCCGTCGAGATCCGGAGCCGTCACGGACTCGACGACCTCGAGCCCGTGCCACATCCGCGCGGGACGGATGCCCTGGGCAGAGCGGTCAGGAACACGCCCGGCATCGGCGAGGACGACGGGGATGCGGCACCGGCCCGTCGACCGGAGGACGGCACCGCAGACGTTCCAGCAGAACCGGCCCAGGAGCAGCCCGACGAGCCCGATCACGAAGATCAGCACGGTGTAGATCCGTGAGACCTCCGACTTGAGGAAGTGCGCGAAGACGCTGACGCCCAGGAAGACGAGCACCGACGCCTGGACCGCCCGGCGGTAGGAAGCTGCCGAGTCGACGAGCGAGGCAGCCGACCTCGCGGCCCCGATCGTCAGCGCGAGTATCCAGAGGGAGGCGAGCATCGCTGAGTACAGCGGGTACGGGACGGGAATGCCGAGCACGTCCACGTGGCCGGGGTCGTCTCCGAGCACCGTTCTCTCCACGAGCATGACCGTGGTCGCGACGACCACGATGTCGGTGAGGAAGGGCCCGGACCGGAGCCAGCCGAGGCCTGCCCTGGCCCAGGTGCCGCTCACCGCCATCGTGTCGGCTCCGGTCGACGACCGCTCTGCGCCGGCCTGGGCGCGAGCGAGGGAGGAGGTCATTCCCTGCCTCCTTCCTGTTCGATGAACGCCGCGACGTCGTCCGCACCGATGGCGTCGCGGAGTCGGGCGACGCCGTCGACGTCCTGGACGACGACGGACTGGCCGTCGCGAGTGTGGGTGCGGGGGGTGGGGTGGGTGGCGGTCGAGACGGCCTGACCGGACACTCCCCGGAGGGACCAGCCGATCTCGACAGCGGAGAGCGCGGTCAACTCGGAGTCGACCGCAGCCGTCGAGGACAGCTCCCGGGTGATGGTCGTGAAGGCCTGCAGGTCCTTCTCCGTCGCCACGTCGTGCAGGCGATCGACGGCGCCGCGGACGAAGGACGCCTGGTTCCGGACGCGTTGGAAGTCGGCGTCCCGGAACGAGTAACGCTCGCGGACGAAGGCCAGGGCGCGGTCGCCCTCGACGACGTTCTGCCCCGCCGTGAACGAGAAGCCGGGCATGTTCCGGGAACTGAACGCCACGGGGGACTCCACGGGGACGCCGCCCAACGCATCGGCGAGGGCCCCCAGTCCCTCGAAGTCGATGACGGCGACGTGGTCGATCCGGACCGCCAGGAGCTGCTCCACGGTCTGGACCGTGAGTCGCGCCCCTCCCCAGGAGAAGGCCGCGTTGAGCTTCGCCTCGCCGTGGCCGGGAACGTCGACCCACGTGTCGCGCATCAGCGAGATGACCTGGACCGACGAGCGGTCTGCGGGCACATGGACGAGCATGACGGTGTCAGACCGGACGCCGGTGGCTCCGCTCGCCCACGAGTCCTCGGGCGGAGTGCCGTCAACGCCGAGCAGGAGGACGTTCAAGGATGCGCCCCGAGCTTGGCCCGTGTCGGTCACGACCCCGGGGAGGACCGTCAGGTCGCCGACGAGGGAGCGGGTCAGCACCAGGGCGACGACGGTGACGACCGTGACGACGAGCAGGATGCCCGCGCAGAGGACCGCGAGGACCCGGCGCCGCCTCGAACCCGAGGGCTTCGTGGGCGACGGCATGCGTGACGCGAGAGTGCTCTCGAGTTCGTCAGCGAGCGACATCGCTGTCCAGGGCACGGAGGACGGAGACGAGGCTGCTCACGACGAGACGCTCGGTCTCGACGAACGCGTCAGGGCCCGATCGTCCGACGGGATCGGGGATGTCGTCCAAGGCGGCGTCCGGCGGGACGGTCCTCCACCGGTCCGCGTGCGCCGACCGGACCATGCCCCGCCACCGCTCCCGGACGCCGAGGTCGTGTCGGGCGCTCGAGGGGGAGACGGCCCTGGCGAACTCCCGGATCGTGAACGTGCGGCCGAGCAGCGCGGGTCGACGGAACACGATCTCGTCCCGCTGCCTCGTCGAGGCGGTGAGGACCGTGTCCACACGAGTGAGGTCGTGGTCGCTGGTGCGGCGCGAACGGTGGGCGGTGACGTCGACTCCGTAGGCCTCGGCGATCTCCCTGACGGCCGGGGGAGCAGCGACGCCGTCCGTGGCCCGGAGACCGCTGCTCGAGACCCGGAACGCGCCAGGTGCGAGACGTTCGAGCCGATCTGACAGGAGGTGTTCGGCGAGGACGGACCGCACCACGTTGGCGGAGCAGACGGTCATGACGTGGACGGGTGCCTCGTCAGCGGTGATGTCGCCTCGGGGCTTCACGACTCGACTCCTCCAGGTTCTCGTGGACGGGTGGCCTCGCTGCGTGGCGCCCCTGGGGGCGCCCCACGGCGGGGCGAGATGCTGCCGGTGCGGCGGCCTGCTGAGACCGTAGGGTCGCCGCGGACGGTGCTCGAGGAGCCTCCGGCCCACGGGACGTGCCGGGCGACGTGGCGGACGGGCGAGTCCTCGGGGCGGACGGCATGACCGGGGGAGGCGGCGGTGCGACGACGGCTTCACCCGCCGTTTCATCCGGCGTCGCCGTTCTCCTCATCCGCCGCGCGGACGGCTCGAGGACGAGGAACATCACGAACACGGCCGCCGAGGAGCGCCACACGAGCAGGTCGAACGCCGCGCACATCACGACGACGACCACCGCCGTCCCCCGACCGGAACGCCCGCTGGCGACGAGAGCGACCGCCAGCAGCACCAGGAGGGCGACGAGACCGACCAGGCCCGTCGTGCCGAGCACGTAGACGTAGAAGTCGTCGACCACGGTGAAGTTGTAGGGGCTCCTCAGCAGGCCGGTCCGATAGAGCTGCTGTTCCGAACCGAATCCGGATCCGAGCCACAGATGCACCCCGGAGCGCTCGAGCAGCCTGGGCACCGAGGACAGGGAACCGAGTCGCTGGAGCCACGAGCCGGAGTCGAGTGCGTCGACCGCGATGGCCCGCATGCCGAAGTCGAGCAGCGCGAGCAGCGCCACGGCCGTCGACGCCACGGCGAGGTTGCGCACCCACGTCGCGAGCCCCGGTCGCACCAGGGCGTGCACGGCCATCGCCGCCGCGAGCGCGAGCACGGCGCTCCGGCTGCCCGACAGGAACAGGCCACCCACGAGGACGCCGAACGCCGCGAAGCGGAGCGGACGGCCCAGCCGCGCCATGTCGGACCAGGCGAGGAACGCGAGGAGAGCGCTGAAGAACCCGTAGACGATCGCTTGCCCGAAGCTCGCCTGCGCGCGGTCGAGGTGCGCGACGAACGGGTTCTCCGTCCCCTGGGACGCGACGATCCCCCAGAGGGGCTCGACGCCGAGGAATGCCTGGGCCGCTGCGTAGACCGCCTCCGCTGCTCCCATCGCGACGAAGCTGCGGGCCAGCACGACGCGTTCACCCTCGTCGAGCTGTGTCACGGTCCAGCCGAGCGCCGCCGAGACGGGGACGAACGCGGGGAGGCCGCCTCCCGTGAGACAACTGCTGAGGGTGACCACGGCGAGGAAGACCATCGCCGCGCCCATCGTGGCGCCGGCGGGGACGACGCCGAGCCCCCGGCGGTACCACGCGACCGCGAGCAGGACCGGGCCCCCGACCGCGACCGCGGTCCAGACCGACGTCGGCGCGGTGTTCGATGCGAAGACGAAGACGAGACCGGACGTCACGACGAGCGCGACGACCCTGCAGTGCGAGGTGGGGACGAGGGCGAGCAGGGCGACCAGGAGGAGCGTCCCGCCGCCGGCGAGGACGAGCATCACCGGGTCACCCGTGCATCTCGCGGTAGACACGTCCGACGGGAGCGAAAACGCGGTCCGGGTGCGCCTCGACCAGGGCGAAACGTGCCGCCCGCGACGTCATCGTGTCGACGTCGACGCTGTCGCGGCACACGCCGACGACGGCCTCGGCGAAGGAGACGGGGTCGGCCGTGTCCGGCAGGACGACGGCGCGTCCGCCGCCGAGGACGCCGTCGCTGCCGCTCGACGAGGTCGCGACGACGGGTGTCCGTCGGGCGAAGGCTTCGAGTGCCACGAGCGGTGTCCCCTCGAACCGAGAGGTCATCACGAGCACGTCGGCCCGGTCCAGCACGGGCCGGACGTCGGGCACGGGCGGCAGGAACCGGACGGGCAGCCGTCGTGCGGCGGCGGCGGCCCGGACCTCGGCCTCGAGCGGACCCTGCCCGTACCAGCTCGCCTCGACCGGGAGCCGGCGTCGGACGAGGGCCTCCACCACGTCGACGAACCGCCCCGGGTCCTTCTGCTCGACCAGCCTGCCGAGGGCGACGACCTGCATCGGGCGCCGTCCGCCGGGGCGTCGCCCACGGTGGTCGTCGTCAGCGAACATGTCGCGACCGATCGGGTTGCCGATCATCTCCACCCGGCTCGGGTCTCGACCGAAGTCCTCCGTGACCATCGTCGCGACGGCAGGGCTCACGGCGAAGATCATGCGGCTCCGGAACGACAGCGGATCGAGCACGCGGGACCGCTCGGAGAGGACGGTGTGCGCGTGCTCGACGACCGGGGCGCCCCAACCGAGCGCGAGGTGCGCCAGCAGCGCGTCGTGCCTCTGGTGGGCGTGCACCACCGTCGCCCCCGACATGTCCCGCAGGTGCCTGAGCTCTCGGGCCTGACCGACGAGACCTCGGCCGTGGCGTTCCAGGAACCGGACGCCGACCGGCAGCTCCCGGAGCAGGGGTCCCCGGGGGGCGGCCAGCGTGCAGGCGATGTCGTTCTCGACGCACCATCGGGACAGGTGGAGAGCGACGCGTTGGGCGCCTCCTACTTCGAGCGAGTCGAGCACCTGTAGGACAGACGGTCTGGGCATGGTCCTCCTCGGGGTCGTCAGGAGCCTGGACCAGCAGGAGGCGGTGCCGGCACCGTGATGCCGGCGACGACCGGCGCCCCGGACACGGATGAATTCCCGGATGAAGTGGGGCCGACGAGGCCCCGTGGACACGCGCACGGGCGGTGTCGCCTCCCCGGACCCGTCGTACCGTCCTCCTGCCGCGCAGGACTGCGGCCGATTCCCCACCACCCCTGACCGACGAGGAGATCGAATGCCCCTCCACAGGACTGCCGCTGCACCGACGCGTGGAGTGCGCCGTGGACGCGGGACCGCAGCGCGCCGTGACATCCAGGGGCTGAGAGCGCTCGCCGTGGTCGCCGTGGTGGTCACGGACTTCTGGGGATCCCCCCGGGGCGGCTTCGTCGGCGTGGACGTGTTCTTCGTCATCAGCGGATTCCTCGTCACAGGACGCCTGCTCCGCGATCACGAGCAGGACGGGCGGATCTCGTTCGTCGACTTCTTCGCACGGCGAGCACGTCGGATCGTGCCCGCCGCGGCCCTCGTCCTGCTCGTCACCGTCGCGGCGAGCGCCCTCCTCCTCGACGCAGGCCGCGCGAGCGACGCCCGGGTCGACGGCCTCTGGGCAGCCCTGTCGCTGGCGAACTGGCACTTCGCGCGGACGGGTGCGGACTGCCTCGGCGCGGCCGGAGCGCTCTCACCGTTCCTGCACTTCGCGCCGCTGGCCATCGGGGGCCAGCTGTCCCTCGCGTGGCCCCTGCTCATCGCGTTCGTCCTCCGGCCGAGCCGTCGGGAGGCCTCCGGCGCCACGACAGCTCGACTCGTCCGCCTGTGCGGGGTCGTCGTGCTCGGCTCGCTCTGCTGGGCCGCGTGGTCGACCCACGCGTCGCCGTCGACGGCCTGTCTCTCGACCTGGGGTCGCGCGTGGGAGCCTGGTCTCGGAGCGCTCGTGGCGGTGCTCTCCCGCCCGTGCCTCCGGCTGCCCCGGTGGGCGAGGGAGACCATGGCGTGGGCGGGGCTCGCCGGTCTGGTCTGCGCCTTCGTCGTCGCGGACAGGACCCACGGCTTCCCGTTCCCGGCGGCGCTCGTCCCGGCCCTCGCCACGGCCCTGGTGATCGCGTCGGGCATCGGCTCGGAGGCGCGCTCCGTCGTCGTCCTCCGCAACCCCGTCACCGATCACCTGGGCCGCATCTCCTGGTCGCTGTACCTGTGGCACGTCCCCGTCATCGTCCTCGCCGCCCCCGTGTTCGCGTCCTTCCTCGGCGGCTCGGACCCGCTCGTCCTCGTCGCCGCGCTCGTCCTGACCACGGGGCTGGCCGTGGCGTCCTGCCACCTCGTGGAGGAACCCGTGCGTCGAAGCCGCTGGCTGACGAACCGGAGCCGACGGCGGCAGCGCGTCCCCGTGGACATCGCCGTGGCCGTCGTCGCCTCAGCGGTGGCCGTCGTCGCCTCGGGAATCGCCCTCACGATGGACGGACGGGCCGGCCGCTCCCCGACGAGCGAGTTCTCTCGGTCGCGCGCCGTGGACCCGGACAGCTCCTCCGCCCTCGCTCCCCGCACCGTCCCCGAGCTGCCGGAGTCGTCCGCCAGGGTGTGGGGTCCCGACCGGTGACCAGGTCGAGACGTCGCCGTGACGTCCAGGGGCTGCGGGGGATCGCGGTCCTCCTCGTGGTCTCCCAACACGTGCTCGGCGTGCCCGTGGGCGGCTTCGTGGGCGTCGACGTGTTCTTCGTCATCTCCGGCTACGTCATCACACGGTCGCTGCTGACCGAGTGGCGGGAGACCGGGAGGATCGACGTGCCGAACTTCCTCGTCGGTCGCGCCCGGCGCCTCCTGCCCTCGGCCCTGGTCGTGCTCGTCTGCACGGTCGTGGGGGCCGTCCTCCTCTTCCACGCACCGCGGGCCTGGATCATCGGGCTCGACGCGCTCGCGGCGGCGACCTCGGCGGCGAACTGGCACGTCCTGCGCGCCGGGGCGGACTACTTCGGCGCCGACGCGACATCTCCGCTGCTGCATTTCTGGTCGCTGGCAGTCGAGGAGCAGTTCTACGTCGCCTTCCCGTTCTTCCTGATCGGCGGGCTCGTGCTCTCCCGCCGCACGCGGCACCGGTCAGCGACCGTGTCCCTGGTCGCCGTGGCGGTGGCGCTGAGCCTCGCGATCTCCGCGGTCGAGAGCACCCTGCGCCCAGCCGCCGCCTACTTCACGCCGGAGTCACGCGCGTGGGAGTTCGGCGTGGGTGCGCTCGTGGCCCTGCTCGCACCGCGCCTCCTCGGGTCCAGCAGGCGCTTCCGTCAGGTCGTCGGCACGGCGGGTGCCACGGGGATCGTCGTGTCGGCGGTCGTCTCCAGCGGTGCGTCGTTCCCGTTCCCCGGTGCGCTGGCACCGGTGCTCGCCGCTGCCGCCGTGCTCGCCTCCGGGGAGGCGGCAGAGGACTCCTGGCCCAACGAGGTCCTCGGTCGCAGCGCGCTCGTGCGGATCGGGGACCTGTCGTACGTCCTCTACCTCTGGCACCTCCCCGTCCTCGTCGTCGTCGGGGCGCTCGCGCCTCGAGCCGGCGTCGCGGCGGCGCCCGTGGTGCTCGTCGCCACCGCCGCAGCGGCGATCGCGACGCACCGGTTCGTCGAGGAACCGATGCGGCGGGGCCGTCCCGCAGCACGGGGCGGCGTGCGACGCCCGGTCGCCGCGGCGCTCGTCGTGGTCGTCGTCGCCGGCAGCGCGATCCAGGTCGTCGGGTGGCCGCAGCTCCAGCACGGCCCGCCACGGGGCCCGGTCCCCGCGCCCGTCGCCGACGCGACGCCCTTCGACTCCCTCGCCCGGTTGGCCTCCGACGTCGACTCGGGCCTGTCCGCACCGCGGTGGCCGGAGACCGAGCCCGACATCGCGCAGATCACCCCCGCCGACGCAGTAGCAGCCGAGTTGGGCCCCTGCCTCCACGACCCTCGGGCCGTGGACGCGCGCGTCCTCCGTGACTCGCTGCAGGACTGTTCCTGGGGACCGCCCGACGGGCCGGTGGTCGCTGTCTTCGGCGACTCGATCGCCCTCGGCTGGACCGCGGCCGCGATCGACCGCTACGCCGCGGCGGGGTGGCGCGTCGTCGCCGTCGGTCTCCAGAGCTGCGCTCCGAGCGCCGTCGCCGTCGCCGACCGCTCGGGGCGACCCGACTTCGCCGGGCACTGCGGCCGCGCGAGAGCACTGGCGACGGAGTTCCTGGTGGGGCTCGACACGGAAGCCGTCATCACGAGCAGCTCTGTGGGTGCCTTCGACCGTCAGCACGCCGAGACCGCGTCAGGGCGGACGGAGGCCTGGCGCGCCGGACTCGTCCGGACGCTGCGTCCGTTCGTCGACCTCGGCGCGACGGTCTTCGTGCTGGCCGCGCCCCCGGAAGGGAGCGATCCGTCGACGTGTGCGACCCGTGTCAGCACGCCCCGTGACTGCGAGACCGAGATCGGGAACAGCCTGAGGTCGATGACGACCGCGGAACGCGCGGCCGTGCGCGACCTCGGAGGATCGTCGCGGCACGTGCCGACGGATCGCTGGTTCTGCGACGAGGACGGCCGGTGTCCCCTCGTCGTCGACGGGACGGTGGTCCGTGCGGACCACGGTCATCTCACGGCGGCCTTCTCTGCACGCCTGGCTCTCGTGCTCCCGGCGCTCCCCGACCCCGAGTGACCCTCTGGGCGACCGGTCCTTCGGCCACCTGGTCGACCCGCCTAGCGCTCGGCGTCGCCCTGGTCGACGAGGAGTCCGTGGAGCACGAGCGCGTCGGCGACGTCCCGGTGCGCGAGCGGGACGTCGACCCGCCCCTTCTCGGTGCACTCGGCCCAGATCGCGGCGGCAGGGCCCTCGAGGCGCGCCGTCACGCTCGTGTCGAGGTTCGTGACGACGTAGGCGCCGTCGGGCAGGGCCACGGCAGCTGTCCGTCCTGAGATGATCATGGGCTCCTCACCGCGTCCAACATATCGCCCTGGACTCGGGCCGCATCCCCGGATCGCGTCGTCGAGCATCACGAACCCGGCACGCCGGTACCTAGATCGTGCACACCTGACACTCATGCCCGTGGATCGCCGGATGGTATTGCCCACAGGACCCCGACGACGGGCTCGTGCGCCGGTCACGGTCCTGGCCGACAGGCCCCGCGTCATCCACCTCGACGGAAGCCCTCCACCCGAATGTACCGATCTCCTGCCCGTCCTCGCATCGTCGAGGCGATCACCGCGGCCGCGCGGGCCCGCGTCGCACTCATCTGCGGTGCGCGCTGCTCCGGCCGGTCCACCGCGCTGCGGCACTGGGTCGACGCCTCGTCGACCTGCACGCGCATCGTGGTCTGCTCGGACCTGGACGCCGTGCTGGACGCACTCCGTCACGCCGCCGAGCTCTCCGACGCGGACGAGACCACGATCGTGGTCGACGACATCGACCAGGTCGTCTCCCCGGCGGGCTTCCCCGACCTCCTCGACGCGCTCGAGTCCCCGTCTCGAGCGCGCCTGGTGGGGGTCGTCGGCTGGGACGGCCTCTGGCTCGCGGAACGCCTGGCGATGACGTGCGAGGTCGCGACCGTCGACGAGGGGACCCTGGCGTTCACGCGATCCGAGGTCAGACGCGAACTCGAGGGCGTCGCGGCGGCTCCGGGGGCCGCGCTCGTCGCGGACGCCGTGGACGTCTTCGCAGGCTGGCCGCCGGCTGTCCGGGCGATGGCAGCAGTGCTGCAGTTCGAGGGGTTCGGCGATGCCTGGACGGTCGAGGACGAGGTCCGGTTCATCGGCCGTGTGCGCGAGGTGCTCGCCGCGGGCTTCGAGCGCCGCCTCTCCCGCGCCGCGACGGACTCCCTCACGGCACTGGCCCTCGTGCCCTGGTGCACGGAGACGGGTGCCGCGCGCATCCTCGGTCGTGACGGGGACGACGCCGCGTCGATCCTCGCCGAGCTCGAGGAAGTCGGTCTCGGAGCTTGGCGTTCGGTCGCCGGACGCCGGAGGTTCCGCGTCTCGACGGTCGCTCGGGGAGTGGCGGGGCCGCCGCCCGTGGACCGGGAGACGACGCGTGCGCTGCACGGACGCATCGCCGTCGAGCTCGCCCACGACCGTGTGGCCGGGGACGCCGTCCGCCACGCGCTCGCGAGCGAGGACCCCGAGGTGTTCGACCAGGTGCTCGACGCGACCCTCGCGGACGCGCTCCGTTCCCAGCCTCTCGAGCTGGCGGCGGCGTGCGCCGCCGCGGTGCAGGCGAAGGTCGTGCGGTCGGCGAGTTCTCGTGCGGTGGTCGATCTCGTGCTGTGGCGCGTCACGGGTGCCCCTCCGACGGCCCGGGGCCTCGGCAGCTCTCCGACGGTCGAGGGGACTCACGGAGACCCGCTCCTCGACGTGGCAGAGGCCGTCCGGCAGCTCGAGCTCGGGAACGTCTCGATCGCCCGGCGTCTCGCCTCTCGTGCGGGCCCGGCGACAGGGCGGGCCGCCGGCCTGACCGGCCTCGCCCGAGCCGAGGTCCTGATGCACACCGCTCCGCCGGCCCGGGAGGAGTCCGACCGGCGAACGATCGTCGACGCGTTCCGGCAGGTCGCCCGACAGCATCCAGGGACCGAGGTCGCCTTCGCCGCGCTCGGGTACATCGCGCTCCTCCGGTGCCTCGACGGCGACGTGATCGACGCTCGCCGAGAGCTCGACGGCGTCCCGGAAGCGCTGACGCTCCGCTGGGGGGCGGGACCGTGGGGCCGGGGGTGGTGGCTGGCGACGGCCTGCTGCGACCTGGAGGACAGAGGAGCGACGAAGCCCGCGACCACGGCCGACGAGATCGCCGCAGCCGAGTGGGGCAGCGACTCCTGCATGGCCGCCATCGTCGAGTCGACCGCGCGCCTGCACGCCGGAGACCTGCCCCGGGCCATGCACATCGCTCGCGGTGCCCTCCAGACGCCGACCGGGTGGCTCGGCCCGTGGGTCCGAGACCTGCTGGAGGCGATCCGGCTGACCGTCGCGGGCGGACGGTCCGACAGACCCCAGGCCGCCGTCCTCTTCGCCGTGATCTCCGACGCAGCCGCCGCGCGCATCGCGACTGCTCGGTGCGAGCTACGGCGCGGGGACGCCCATCGGGCACTGGCCACGGCCACCGACCTGCTGCGCAGGAACGAGCTGACGACGCGCAACCGGGTGGAGGCCCTCCTCGTGATCGCCGCCGCGGCCGGCCGATCAGGCCTGCAGCGGGAGTCCGAGCGGGCGGTGCTGGACGCGGCCGACCTGTGCTCCCGGCGCGGCTTGACGACCCCGTGGTACTTCGCCGAGCCCGACGTCGTCGACTCGGCCGAGGTCCTGCTCGGCACGGCGGCCGACGACCTCCTCCCCGTAGGGCCGGTGCTCTCGAGCGATACGGTCGTGCCCGTGCTCACCCCGAGGGAGCTCGTCGTGCTCGGGACCCGAGCACGGTCGACGTCCCTCCAAGAGGTGGCGGCGCGGCTCACCGTCTCGCAGAACACCGTGAAGACGCAACTGCACAGCGCGTACCGCAAGCTCGGGGTGTCGAACGCGACCCAGGCGGTCGCGCGGGCGATCGATCTCGGCCTGATCGCCGACGTCGACCTGCCCCGTCGCGGGGCCGCCGTGCACCAGGTCGCTCGTGGCGATCGAAGGAGGCTGGTCGGATGACCGAGCGGGAACCGGGCCGACGACAGGGGCACGACCTCCGCGACTTCCTCCGGACGATGAGGTCCTTCTGGGCCGGCTCGGTGACGGTGCTGGCGACGGCCGTGACGGTGGCGGCCTGCTGGACCATGACGCAGGACCGCGTGTTCGTGTCCGAGGCGTCCGCGATCGTGCAGGTCGCGGGGGCGGACGACGTGGGTCTGGCCCTGAGCGCCGAGAACCTGGCGAAGAGCAAGGCCGAGTCGTACGCCGAGATGTCGCACTCCATCGCTGTCGCGGAACGCGCGGCGCGGGCGCTCGGCGTCGAGGACCGTGCCGAGGCCCTCATCGGGAGGATCACCGCCTCCGTGCCCCCCGACACCTCGATGGTCCAGATCGAGGCGCGCGCGGGGAGCGCGGCGGACGCGCAGAGACTCGCGCGGGCCTGGACGGACGGGCTCGCCGCGAACGTCGACCAGATGAACGCCGACGCCGACCAGGACGTGGACGGGGCAGGCACGGTCCGCGTGGTCCCGCTCGCCGTCGCATCGCTGCCCACGAGCCCTGCTGAGCCGCGCGTCACGACGTCGCTCGCCGTCGCCGCGCTGATCGGAGCCGCGTCCGCCGTGGTCTACGCCCTGATCCGCAACCAGCTCGACCGACGAGTCCGGTCCGCGGAGATCCTCGAGAGGGAACTGGGCCTTCCCGTCGTCGGGCGCCTCCCTTTCGTCGAGCACCTCGACGAGCACCGCGCCCTGGCCACGGACACGGTTCCCGGCGCACGCGAGGCCACCAGGACCACGGCGGCGCTCACGGAGGCGCTCCGGGAGATCCGCACCAACCTGTCCTTCCTGAACGTCGACGACCCGCCTCGTTCCCTGGTCATCTCCAGCTCGACCGCAGGTGAGGGCAAGACGACCGTCGCGGCGAACCTCGCGGCGACGATCGCACAGAGCGGTCAGCAGGTGGTCCTGATCGACTGCGACCTCCGACGCCCTGCGCAGGCGGACCTGCTGGGCCTCCCCAACGGCACCGGCCTGTCCGACCTCCTCAGCGGGCGAGCGCAGCTCGACCAGGTGGTGCAGCAGAGATCGGACGTCGAGAACCTCTACGTCATCACCTCGGGACGGACCCCTCCGAACCCCTCCGAGCTCCTGGCGTCGCGCACCATGCGGGACCTCATGGAGTCGCTGGAGCAGGACGCGTTCGTCATCCTCGACGCGCCTCCTCTGCTCGCCGTGACGGACGCGGCCATCCTGGCGAGGGAAGCGGACGGGATGCTCCTCGTCGTGTCCGCGAAGCGAGCGACGTCGGACCAGGTGCGTCGCGCTGCTGACGCGGTGCACCGCGTGAGCGGGCGCATCTTCGGCGCGGTCCTGAACCGGGTGCCCGTCCGGGGCGTCGACGCGTTCTACTTCGGCTACTACGCGGACGCGCACTACTACGTGTCGTCGACGTCCTCCGGGACGGGGACCGACCACGACCAGCCCCGGACGAGCTCGGCCACCGGGCCGGCAGGCGGGGCCCTCTCGTCCGACGGCGCCGTCTCCCACGGACCTCGTCCTGCTCGCGTCCCGTGAGCCCGACGGGAACGCTGCCATCCGACGTGGCGATCGAGCTCGCCGCCGTGCTCGCCCTCGACGCCTGCGACCAGGCTGACGTGAGAGGACTGGTCATCAAGGGGATCGCGTGCCAGCAGCAGGGTCTCAGGAGTCCCCGCAGGGTCGGCGACGTCGACGTCCTGGTGCCGCCCGGTGCCCGGGGCGACGTCGCGGACGTCCTGCGGGGGCGGGGGTGGCACGCCCGGCCCGAGGACTCGGACGTCGTCGCCTTCCCGCGTCACTCGATCACGATGTACCACGAGGCGTGGCCGTGCGACATCGACGTCCACGACCGGTTCCCGGGCATCGAGGCCGAGCCGACGGCGGCGTTCGAGTTCCTCTGGGCGCGTCGGTCGCACTTCGTCGCCGCCGGCCGCCGGCTGGTGACGGTCGATCGCGCGTCCCACGTCGTGCTCCTCGCCCTGCACTCCCTCCGGACCCTCGACCGTCGCCGTCACGTCGACGACCTCAGGCAGCTCGTAGACCTCGTCGAGAGGGCCGACGACGAGAGCGGGTGCGGATCCGTCTCGGTGCTCAGAGCCGCGACGGCCCTGGGCTCGCTCGGCACGGCACGGCCCTTCCTGGAGAGGACGGGCGCCGCGGTCGACGTCGCGGAGTGGCCGGCCGCCTCCCTCGAGTGGCGGCTCCGCACGCTCTTCCCCGACGGCTCCCGACGCAGGGTCGTCGCCGTCGTCCTCGGGGTCGGTCCCGGGCGCGTCAGATCCCTCGTCGGGGCCGTCCACGCGGACGACGACACGCTCCGCAAGCGGGACATCTCGGTGGGCTCCGACCCCCGGAGTCTCCGTCGCCTCCGCGCGGCACGCCTCCGAGGCGCCGTCTCGGACCTCTGTCGTCTCCTCGGGTCCGTGGACCGCATCAGGGCCGTCCGTCACGCTCACCGCTACGACGACCTGCGCCGTCGGTCCCTCGATGCGGGGCGAGGGTAGGCGTGGGCACAGCGAGCGGGGCACGCCGTCCGACGCGGGCGGGTCGGGCGGTATCGTCGACGGAGCTCACCCTCAGCGCAACGGTCAGGAACTGAGATATGTACGCACGTGCAGCGGAACTCGCCGAGGTGCTGGACTCGGTCCGACGGGGCGACAGCGTCATCGTCCGCGGGCTGCCGGGCGCCGGTCGGAGCGAACTGCTCCGACGCGCCACCGCCGACCTCGAGGCGACCGGCATCCAGGCCGTCACGGCGAACGGCCTCTACTGGGACCGGGCGAGACAACGTCGTGCCGGGGCACCCGCCACGAACACGGACGTCGACGTCGTCGCGTTCGCCCACGGCCTCGCGCAGGAGCTGCAGGGCAGCGTGGTGCTGCTCGTCGACGACGCGGACGACCTCGACGACGCGACGATGCTCCTGGTCGACACCCTCGCGTCTCGGTTGCGTGCCCCGATGATCATCGCGTCGCCTCCGTTGCCCCGGAGCGCACGGTCGTCGGCGCCTCGTGCCTCCCGACGCGCCTCGACCGTGCACCTGCGGCCCTTGCTGTACCCCGAGACCACGGACTACCTCCGAAGCCACCGCGGCATCCACGCCGACGCCCGACTGGCCGCCCGGCTCTACACGAAGTCCGGGGGAGTGCCGGGCCTGGTCGACGCGCTGGTCGACACCGGCAGCCGAGCCGGGCTGATCGCCGAGCACGACGGGACCTGGTCGATGGTCGGGTCCTCGCTCTGGAACCGGCACCTCGAACCCCACGTCCTGCGACTGCTCGGCTCGCTCAGTTCCGAGGAGCACGACGCGCTCCAGGCGTTGGCCCTCGCCGGCGCCCTGCCCCTCGGCCCCGCGCTCGAGCTCGTCGGGCCCGAACTGGTGACGTCGCTCTCGGAGCGGGAGCTCCTCACCGTGCTCGGGGACACGCAGAGCGGCGCCCTGATCTCCGTCACCCCTCCTCTCGTGGTCGACCACGTCCGGCACTCGTCCGTGACCCCGGCCCGCCTGGTGATCGAGGCCCGCGTCCGCGGTGTCCTCGGCGCCGAGGCTCCTCGTCCCGACGACCAGAGCGTGCAGGGCGCCGCGTCGCTCGGGACGCCGCACGACGCGGTGCTGGGCCGGTACTTCGCCGATCGCGAGTCGAGCGACCAGCACGTCCGGTGGCGCCTCTGGGACGGTGCCCCGTCGCTCCCCGCAGCGCTCCGCTACCTCGCCGTGGCGATGACCGGGTCCGCAGCGCCGCACGGTGTGGACGACGTGCTCGCCCGCACGACCGTGACCGACGGCGACTCGGTCGCGGACGTGCTGGGCCTCGCTGCCTACGCCGTCCTGCACCGTGACCTGCACGACGGGGACGCCTCGACCACGCTGGCGGTGCTGACCGACGCACGGGACCGCTTCCCGCAGCTCGCGGAGGCCCTCGTGTGGCAGCAGCGCCTCGCGGACGTGCTGCGCGGCGGTGTCGAGCTGCCCACGGTGCCGGGGGCCGAGGAGCCGTCCGAGAGCGGGCGCACCACCGTGGCGGCCGTGCGCGGGCTCGTCCACGCGCTCGGCGGACGCGGAGCGGACGCCGCCGACGCGCTCGCGGAGATGACGGGTCGCCCCTCGCCGCTCGTCGCGTACGTCGAGGCGATGGCCCACGGGCTCGCGCTGCTCGCCGAGGGGCGGGGCGACGAGCTCGTCGACCACGCCCTGCGCTCCCTGGACGCAGCTCGGGTCGTCCTCGATCGACCAGCGCTGTTCCTCCATTCCTACCTGGCCACCGTCGCGCTCATCCGGGCTGGACGGTGGCGAGACGCCCGGGACGTCCTCGGCCGAGTCCTGGTGCTCGGCGCTCCGCCCCGCTTCCTGGCGCACAGCTGGGCGGGCATGTGCCGCCTGTCGGCGCTCCTGTCGCTCCGGGCGGGCGATCCTGCCTTCTCTCGGTCGCTCCTCGACGGGGCGGACGACGCCGTCGCGAGCGACAGCGCGCTCCCCGGCGCGCAACGAGGTCTCTCGGACGCCATCCGTGCACTCGCGGAGGGCGACGACTCGGGGGCGGCCGACGCGATGCGGTCGGCGTCCGCGGACTGCCGCAGCCGCGGGTGGTCCCTGGCGGCCTTGTCGCTCGCCAAGTACGCCGTCTGCATCGACCCCGTCGACGAGAACGTCCGTGAGCTGCACCGCCTGCGCGACCACCCTGTCGGTGGCCCGTCGAGGCAGTTCATCGACTTCAGCGCGGTCGCCGTCACCAGCACCGAGGCTGCCGTCGCCGCGGCGGCGGGGTACGTCCTCGACTCCAGCACGTTCTTCGCGATCCTCGTCCTCCGGTCCCTCACGGAGCATGCGGAGGCGGCGTCGAGCCCCGACGCGCGGCTCCTCGCCGACGCCGCGAGGGCCTTGACCGAACGGGTCGGCTGGGAACGGCCGTCGGAGTACTTCGACGGCGGACACGCCCCCCTGGTCGAGCTCACGCCCCGGGAGCGCGAGATAGGCCTGCTCGCCGGCGTCCACGCGAACGGCGAGATCGCCGAGCTCCTCCACCTCAGCACGCGCACCGTCGCGAACCACGTCTCGAACGCGCTCCGGAAGCTCGGGCTGTCGTCGCGCTCGGAGCTGTTCGAGTGGCTGCGGTCGGAGGCGGCCAGGGCCGGCTGAGACCTACGGCGCGACCAGCGCCCAGAGCAGCACGACGGCCACCGGCTGCAGCACGATCCCGCCGATCAGCAGCGTCCGTCGCACGACCGGCCGCTCGGACACCGCGGGGGCCCCGAGCAGCGGCGTGAGCGGCAGCAGCAGCCGGAACAGGCTCTGCTGCGGCAGGAAGACCGCGACGAGGTACAGCGCGAAGCTCGCGGCGAAGGCCACGATCTCGTGGCCGAGCCGCAGGGTCGAGCGGCGCGTGAACCAGATCGCCGCGAGCACCAGCAGGGTCACCACGACGGCCACGCCCCCGATGCCGAGCCAGCGCCCGGCGAGCAGGAACCACGGGGTGAGCGGCAGGAAGCCCGGTCGTCCGACGTAGTCGACCCACCAGGCCATCTCGGTCTGCAGGTAGGCGTCGTGCTGGCCCGTGGCGAGGTGCGCGACGACGGGCCAGGCGAGCCCGGCGGCCGCGACGGCGATCCCCGCCGTCACGATGCGGCCCAGCTCGCGAGGGGGCAGCACCTGCCACGGCCAGGTCCGGGCCCCGGGCACGCCGGGGCCGCCTTCGGTGCGCCACCGCACGACGAGGTGCACGGCGAGCGCGAGGGCCAGCGCGAGGGCGCCGGGCCGGGTGAACGCAGCGACGACGCCGCACGCCAGCACGAGGCCGTACCGTCGCCGCTGCATCGCGAGCACCCCGCCGAACAGCGCGAGCAGCATGAGCCCCTCGGCGTAGCCCACCGAGAAAAGGAACCCCATCGGGCCGAAGCAGAGCAGCAGCACGGCCCAGATCGCGCCGCGGTGCCCGACGGCGGCGTCCACGATCGCGTACAGCACGAGGGCGACGCCGGCGCCGAAGGCGGTCGAGAGCAGCAGGGCCGCCCCGCTGAACGGCATGCCGGTCGCCACCATGAGCAGGTGGCACAGGGTCGGGAACGCAGGCAGGAAGGCCCACTCGTTGGGCAGCACGTTCCCGGCGGCGTCGGTCGGCAGGACCGACGGGTAGCCGTGCAGGGCGATGGTGCGATACCGGTCGGCGTCCCACGAGGCCGTGAAGTCGAGCAACGACAGCTCCGCCCCCGGCGTCCTGAAGTCGACGCCGGCCAGGCGGCTGACCTCCGACACCACGGCGAGCACCACGAGCGAGAAGACCCGCGAGGCGAGGTAGACGGTCAGCACGGTCGACCACCGGGCGGGCAGCCGCGCGGCGAGGTCGGGCGACCGGCGCCGGCGGACGGAGGGGCGCAGCGAGGAGGCGGTGGCCGCCCCGTCGCTCACGGAGCGTCCTCGAGCACGGTCATCCCGACGACGTTACCCCGAGGGGCCGTGCGGGGTCGCGAGCGGGTCGCCCGGCAGGGCACGATGTCCAGATGACCCTGCCCTCCCTCGCCGCGCTCGGGATCGACCCGGTGACCGCCGCGGTGTACGAGTTCGTGCTCACCTGCGGCGACACCGTCGACGTCGCCGCGATCGCCGCCGCGCGCGGCCTGGACGACGCCGTCGTCGTGACGGCCCTCGAGCAGCTCCGCAACACCGGCCTCGTCCACCGCACGGCCGACGGCCACGGCCGCCACGCGCCCGGCTACGGGGCCGTCGACCCCCGCGTCGCGGTGTCGGCGCTCGTCGCCGCGCACGACGAGCAGCTGGCCGACGCGCGCACCGCCGTCGCGGGCCTCGGCGCCCTCTTCGACGACGGCCGCCGCGTCGCCGACCCGTCCGGCACGACGACCGTGCTCACCGGTCACGCGGCCGTCGGCGACTGGTACTCGCGCCTGCAGCACCGGGCCAGGGGCGAGTTCCTCGCCTTCGACCGTCCGCCCTACGTCGTCGCCACGAACGAGTCCGTCGAGCGGGGCGCCCTCAACCGCGGCGTCCGCTGGCGGGCGATCTACACGGTGGCCAGCTTCACCGTCGACGGCAGCCTGCAGGGCGTCCACCGTCTCGGGGCGGACGGCGAGGAGGCGCGGGTCACCCGCGACCTGCCCGTCAAGCTCGCGATCGCCGATCGTCAGGTCGCGCTCGTCTCGGTGGGGCCGCTCGACGTCCCGACCGCCGCTCCCGAGGCCCTGCTCACGGAGTCGCCCGCCCTCATCGCCGCTCTGTGCGACCTCTTCGAGTCGCGCTGGCGCACGGCTGTGCCCGTGCCCGCGCTCCCCGCGCCGACGGCGAGCGGCGGGGCGGGCGCCGACGCCTCGGTCGACTGGTCGGAGGTCGCGGCCCGGCTCGCCGCGGTCACCGGGACGCCGGACGGCGTCGGAGGCTCCGACCCCGACGGAGTCCGGGCGGGTGCCGGCTCGTCCCGTGCGGCCGTGGGCCCCGGCGGCCCGGCCGACCCCGTGACGGGCCTCCGGGCGCCGACGGTCGACGAGCGCGACCTGCTCGCCTTCGTGGCCGCGGGCGCCACCGACGACGTCATCGCCCGCCAGCTCGGCATCTCGCCGCGCACCCTCCGCCGCCGCCTGCACGACCTCTTCGACGAGCTCGGCGCGAGCAACAGGTTCCACGCGGGCGTGGAGGCGGCGCGACGCGGCTGGGTCTGACGGGGGCGTCGCTCGGCCGGCCCGCGCCTCCTCGGGTCGTACCCCGTCGAGGAGGCGGGGGCACGCGAGCAGGCCTGTCCAGTGGGCATCGTGGGGGACCGCGCGTACCCCGCCAGGGTCCTCGTGTGTAAATTCCGTGGCCGGTCGAGGACACTGGCCCCCTTCGGCCATGACCCCCGGTTGAGGGGTGCCGGATTCTCAGGTAACTCTTACGGATCGACCGCGCCCGACCGGGCCCGGCACCCGGAAGGCACCCTGTGATCACATCGTCCGGCCGACGACGGCCGAAGGCTCCACTCTCCGCCCTGCTCATCTCGGGACTCGTCGCCGCCGGCGTCGTCGCGCTGCCGGCCACCTCGGCCGTCGCCGCCGACGGGCCGGCCGTGGTCGGCGACTCCCAGTTCGCGAGCGGCTCGTACATCGTCACCCTCCGCGAGCCCGCGGCCGCGACCTACGAGGGAGGCACGAGCGGCTTCGCCGCCAGCGCAGCCCCCGAGGGCGCGCGCCTCGACGCGCAGGCCGCGCCCGTGCAGGAGTGGTCCGAGCACCTCGAGCAGACCCAGGTCGAGGTCGCCCAGGCCGTCGGCGCCACCGTCGACGCGCACTTCTCGGTGACGACGAACGCGTTCGCCGCCGACCTCAGCGCCGACCAGGCGAGGGCGCTGGCCGCCGACCCGTCGGTCGCGGCGGTGTCGAAGAACGAGCTGCTGAAACTGCAGGCGACGCCCTCGACCGAGTTCCTCGGGCTGGGCGACGCCGAGGGGAGCGGCGGCGTCTGGGACGCGATCGGCGGCCGTGACACCGCGGGCGACGGCGTGGTCGTCGGCATCATCGACTCGGGCATCGCGGCGGGCAACGCCTCGTTCGCGGGCGATTCGCTCGGCGAGCAGGACAGCGCCGAGCCGCACCTCGAGGGCGACTCGATCGTCTTCGACAAGGGCGACGGCGGCACCTTCACCGGCGTGTGCCAGACGGGCGTGCAGTTCACCGCCTCCGACTGCAACACGAAGCTCGTCGGCGCCCGGTACTTCGTCGACGGCTTCGGCGTCGACAACATCGGCACGGAGGAGCAGGGCGAGTACCTGTCGCCCCGTGACGGCAACGGCCACGGCTCGCACACGGCCTCGACCGCGGCGGGCAACGCCGACGTCGAGGTGACCATCGGCGACCGCGACTTCGGCACGATCTCGGGCGTGGCCCCCGCCGCCAAGATCGCCGCCTACAAGGTCTGCTGGGACGGCCCCGACCGCGTCGCCACCGACGACGACGGCTGTGCCACGCGCGACCTCGTGGCGGCCATCGAGGCCGCGGTGACCGACGGCGTCGACGTCATCAACTACTCGATCGGCGGGGGCGGCGCGACGAGCACCTTCTCGGCGACCGACCAGGCGTTCCTCGGCGCGGCCTCGGCGGGCGTGTTCGTCGCGGCCTCGGCCGGCAACGACGGGCCCGCGCCGACGACGGCCGACAACGCCGCCCCGTGGATCACCACCGTGGCCGCGAGCACCGTCCCGAGCTACTCGGCCACCGCGCTGACCGGCGACGGCGCCTCGTACCTGGGCGGCTCGATCACGGTGCCGACCGGCACCGAGGGCGTCAGCGGCCCCCTCGTCGACGCGGCGGCCCTCGCCGCCGACGGGGCGACCGCGGCCGACGCGGCCCTCTGCCGACCCGACTCGCTCGACGCCGAGGCGGCCGCGGCCGTCGGCGCCGTCGTGCTCTGCGACCGCGGCGTCTACGACCGCACGGCGAAGAGCGCCGAGGTCGAGCGCATCGGCGGCGTGGGCATGCTGCTGGTCAATCCGACCCCCAGCTCGGTCGACCTCGACGAGCACGTCGTCCCGACGGTCCACGTCGACGCGGCGAGCTACGAGGCGCTGCACGCCTACGCGGCCACCGAGGGCGCGACGGTCACCCTCGTCGACGGCAACCCCGTCGGCCTGCCCGAGCCCGCCACCCCGCAGATCGCCGGCTTCTCGTCGCGCGGTCCGGTGACGGCCGACGGCGGGAACCTGCTGAAGCCCGACATCTCCGCGCCCGGCGTGGCGATCCTCGCCGACGGCGCCAACGCGGCGGGCCAGCCCGGCACGTACGAGTTCCTCTCGGGCACGTCGATGTCGTCGCCGCACGTCGCCGGCCTCGCAGCCCTCTACCTGTCGCGCACGGTGCACCCCGACTGGACGCCCGCCGAGGTGAAGTCGGCCATGATGACCACCGCGGACGACCTCGTCGGCGCCGACGGCGCCCCCACGCAGGACGTCTTCGCGCAGGGCGCAGGCCACGTCGACCCGACCGCGTTCCTCGACCCCGGCCTGCTCTACCGCAGCGGCCCCGCCGACTGGCAGGCCTACGTCGACTCGATCGACACGATCGAGGGCACCGACTCGTCGCTCAACCTCCCCTCGATCAGCGTCGGCTCCCTCGCGGGCACGACCACGGTCACACGGTCGGTCACGGCGACCGGACCCGGCACCTGGACGGCCGAGCCCGTCGAGATCGCCGGCGTCACCGCCGAGGTCTCGCCGTCGACCCTGACCTTCGCGGAGGCGGGCGAGACGCAGGACTACACGGTCACCGTCACCCGCACCACCGCCGCGCTCGACGCCTTCGCCACCGGGTACCTCACCTGGAGCGACGGCGTGCGGGACGCCAGGAGCCCGCTCGCCGTGCGCCCCGTGCAGCTCGACGTGGCCGCCGAGTTCGCCGGCTCCGGATCGACGGGGGAGGCGACGGTCGACGTGACCGCCGGCGACGCCCTGTCGCTGCCCCTCGCCGCCGAGGGCCTCGCCCTCGGCCAGGTCGCCACGGGGTCCGGCGCCGCCGGCGCCGACGCGGCCCAGGTGCCCCTGACGGTCGCGGAGGGCACGACGCACGCCCGGTTCGTCCTCGACTCCGTCGAGGACACCGCCGACCTCGACCTGCTCCTCTACACGGCGGACGCGTCGGGCCAGCCCGACGAGCTGGTCGGCGCCGCCGCCACGGGCTCGGCCGACGAGCAGCTCGACGTCGAGGCTCCCGAGGCGGGGGAGTACGTGCTGCTCGTCGACTTCTACTCCGGCGCGGGCGACCTCGGCTACACGCTGACGTCGTACCTGCTCGACCCGGCCGCGGCTCAGGGCGGCCTCGCCGTCGACCCGACCGTGCTCGAGGCCGGGCTCGGCGAGACCACGACGGTCACCGCCTCCTGGTCCGGCCTCGCCTGGGAGAGCAGCTACCTCGGCCGGGTCGTCTACGGCGACACGGGCACGGCGAGCTACCTCACCGTGACCACGGGCGAGGAGCCCGAGGCGCCGACCGACCCGGGTCCCGGCCCGGGCGAGCCCGGCGGGCCTGGCCACGGCGGTCCCGGCCACGGCTGGGACCTGCCCGGCCTGATCGGCTGGATCTGGGGCGCCATCGGCGACCTGTTCCACCGCTGGTTCCCGGGGCTGCCCTGGCGCTGAGCGGGCAGGCCGGCCTGACGGTCTGACGGCCTGACGGCCTGACGGCCTGACGGCCTGACGGCCGGCGGCCTGACGGCCGGCGGCCTGTCGGCCGGCGGCGCGGGCACCTGACGCGCTGACCGGCCGGGCCGGCCCGCGACGACGAACCGTGCAGGAGGCGGTCCGCACCGTCCCTCGGGAGGGCGCGGACCGCCTCCTCGTGCGGAGCTCCGCCACGCCGGCTCGTCCCCTGAGCGCATCCTGCACCGGCCGGGAACACGGAGGGACTAGGTTCGTCACTCGTGACTGGACATAGCGGCAACACCATGCGCGTGGTGAGCTACAACCTGCGCGAGCACACGGCCAAGGGCGAGATCACGGCGCTGGCGGAGGACCACCACGCCGACGTGCTCTGCCTGCAGGAGGCGGACACGACGGACATCCCCGAGGAGTTCGGCGAGTTCACGCTCGCGGCCTCGACCCGGAACAACCGGCTCGGCCTCGCCGCCTACTACCGCCGCTCGCGGTTCGAGCTGCTGGGCACGAACGTCTACGCGCTGAAGAAGAGCATGCACGACCGGGTCATGTCGCCCGCCCACGAGCGCCTGCTCGCGATGCACCTGCACGACCGCCTCTCGGGCGCCGACGTGCTGATCGGGTCGTTCCACGCCGCGCCCCTCACGGCGACGAACGGACTGCGCAAGAAGCAGGTCGAGTCGGCCCACCAGCTGATGCGGGCGCTCGCCCCCGGCGCCCCGATGCTCATGGTCGGCGACTTCAACTACCCGTGGTTCCACGGCGGGCTCAAGAAGCGCATCGAGCGCGACGGCTTCGTGCTGACCCGCAGCAGCACGCCCACGTACCTCGGCTACAAGTACGTCAAGGGCCACTTCGACTTCGCGACGAGCTACGACCTCACCATCGAGGACGTCGTCACGCTGCCCGCGGGCATCAGCGACCACCGGCCCATCCTGGTGAGGGCGACCGGACTGGTCACGGCGTAGCGGCCCACGGCCCGCGCTCGGGGCCTCCCCCCGGACCGGCCAGAGGCCCCCGTGCATCTGCACGGGGGCCTCTGGTGTGTCCGGTGTCGACGGGACGGGGCCCCGACCGGACGGGCGTCGAGGAGGCAGGACGCGCCTCCTCGGGACGGCCTACGCGGCCAGCGCGAGCGCGTGGGCGCTCACGGCGTACGCCTGCACGATGGTGCGGCTCGGCTCGCGGCGCCAGCTGCGGCCGGGGATGACCCAGCCCTGGGCGCCCTCGATCGTGACGGTGGCGCCGACGCGGACGTCGTCCGTGACGACGTCGCTCCAGGCGCGGACGACGTACTCGGCGCCGGCGGCGTCGACGACGACGAACTCGGCGAGGCGGGCGGTGGACAGGACGGGCTCGGTGGTGACCGTGCCGCTCAGGGTGACGATGTTCTCGTTCATGGTGCGTGTCTCTTCTTCGATGTGCTCTGTGGCACGCAGCGCGGGGCGTGCGTGGACCGCCGTTCTCGGCGGTGGGCGGACGGATGTCCTCAGGCTCGGGGAGCCTGGTCGGGCCTCGTCTCGGGCGACGACCGGTGAGTAGGCGAGCGGGTGAGGCTCGGACCGGTGGTGCACGCGAGACCGTCAGACTAGGTCTGCAGGCTTTTCGACTCGGTCTGCGTGTGGACGACAGGCCGTGAGCCGGGAACGATCAGAGAGGATCGTTGCCAAGCGACCCGCAACGATAACACGCCGAGGTCGTGAGCACCAGAGTCGGTCCGTGACCTCGCTGGGAACGGCGCAGGAGGCGGTGGTTCGATGGGCGGATGACATCGATTCCCACCATCACCCTGAACAACGGCGTCGAGATCCCCCAGCTCGGTTTCGGCGTCTACCAGATCGAGCCCGACGAGACCAAGGACGCGACCCTCACCGCCCTCGAGGTCGGCTACCGCCACGTCGACACGGCGCAGATGTACGGCAACGAGGCGGGCGTCGGCGCGGCGCTCCGCGAGTCGGGCCTCGACCGCTCCGAGGTGTTCGTCACCTCGAAGCTCAACAACGGCTTCCACCGTCGCGACGACGCCCTGAAGGCGTTCGACGGCACGCTCGAGGCGCTGGGCAGCGACTACGTCGACCTGTTCCTCATCCACTGGCCGCTGCCGACCACGGACGTCGACTACCTCGAGACGTGGAAGGCCCTCGAGGAGATCCACGCGACGGGCCGCGCCAAGGCGATCGGCGTCTCGAACTTCCAGCAGGCGCACCTGCAGCGCCTGCTCGACGAGGCCGACGTCGTGCCCGCCGTCAACCAGATCGAGGTCCACCCGTACCTCACCAACGACTCGCTGCGCCTCTTCGGCGTCGAGCACGGCATCCACACCGAGGCCTGGTCGCCCATCGCCCAGGGCAAGGTGCTCGAGGACCCGACGCTCGTCGAGATCGCGGAGCGCGTGGGCAAGTCGACCGCCCAGGTCACCCTGCGCTGGCACATCCAGCGCGGCGACGTCGTGTTCCCCAAGTCGGTCACCCGCTCGCGCGTCGAGGAGAACTTCGACCTCTTCGACTTCGAGCTGACCGACGCCGACGTCTCGGCGATCACCGACCTCGACAAGGGCGAGCGCACGGGCCCCGACCCCGACACGTTCGACTACATCCCCAGCTGACCCCTCCGGCCCTCGGGCCGGACCCGGCTGTGCCGACGGGCCGGTCTCCCCTCAGGGGGAGACCGGCCCGTCCTAGTAGGGTCGTCGTCTGCACGGGAGGCCACCCGAGGCGTCCCCGCGCTACCAGGAGCGAGTGAACAGGGTGCGAACAGTCGTCGGCGTGCTGCGCCTCGCCGCCGCCGCCGTGGGCACGGCGGCGCTCGTGTCGTACTTCTTCTACACGCTCGGCTTCTCGACCTTCTCGACGGTCAACTACTTCGCGTACTTCACGCAGCAGAGCAACATGGCCAACGTCGTCGTCCTCGCCGTCTCGGGCGTGCTGTCGCTCCGCGGCAGGCCCGAGGGACGGGCGTTCGCCGCGGTCCACGCGCTCGTCACGACCTACGTCGTCGTCTCGGGCATCGTCTACGGCATCATCCTCGTCGAGTCGCTCAGCAACGACTTCGCGATCGGGGTGCCCTGGTCGACGCAGGTGCTGCACTTCTGGATCCCGGGGTTCCTCGTCGTCGACTGGGTGCTCGCGCCCGGTCGCACGCGCGTCAGCTGGGCGATGCTCTCGGTCGTGCTCGTGTTCCCGGTCGTGTGGGGCGTGGCGACCATCGTGCGCGGGGCCGACGTCGGCTGGTACCCCTACTTCTTCCTCGACCCGGCACAGGTGCGCTGGCCCGACGAGTTCGTCCTGTACAACGCCGTCGCGCTCGGCGTCATCGTCGGGGTGATGAGCGCCCTCATCGCGCTCAGCCACCTGCGGCCGGGGCCGCGGCCGAACGTGCTGCTGCGGCGCGGGGCGCGCGGAGCGACGACGTCGGCCGGGGTTCAGCCCGCCGGCGGCGCGGAGCCCTCGGCTCCCGGCTCGGCCGAGCCCGGCTCGGCCGACCCGGGCTCGCCCGGCTCCGGCGTGGCCTCGGGCACGAGGTCGAAGTAGGGCGCGAGGCCGGCCAGGGCGTCGGCGACGGCCTCGTCGTCGTCCAGCTTCAGGCTCTCGACCGCGTCGTCGCCGCCGGCCAGGGCGACGATCACGGGCTCGCCCGTCGAGGGCAGCAGGTTGACGAACACGCGGAACGTCGACGACCCGTCGACGGTCGTCAGCACGGTCGCGTCGGTGCTCCAGGCCCGTTCGTCGAAGCGCAGCCAGAGCACCTCCTGCTGGGCGACGCCCAGGGTGTCGATCGCCGCCGTGTGCGCGGTCGGGAGCTCGGGCGAGAACTCGGTCGTCCCTTCCTTGAGCACCCCCAGGGGCAGCGTCACGACGACGCGGTCGACCGACAGGCTCTCGCCGGTGGCGAGCCGCAGGCCGACGCCCTGGTCGCCGTACTGCACGCGCGCGACGGTGCTGCCGGGCAGCACGTCGAGGCCGTCGAGCTGGGCCTCGACGAAGGCGGACAGGTCTCCCGTGACGAAGGGGGCCCCGAGCGGCGGGAAGAGGCTGTCGAGGTCGGCGGACGCCAGCGCGGCCACGTCGCCGGAGTCCTGCCGGGCGGCGAGGTCGTCCGCCGACGCCCCCCACCGCACGGGCAAGGCCTCGTCGACGACGAAGAGGACGCGAGCAGCGTCGGACAGGCCGGCGGCGTCCGGCTCGAGCGACTGCTGCTCGGGGCCGACGCCCGCACCGGCCACCGCCTGCGCCACGGTCACCGAGGCGGCCTGCTCGTCGGCCCAGGTGGCCGCGGACGCGAGCGAGCGCTCGGGGACGCCGCCCAGGGTCGTCGTCTGCCCCGTCGCCGAGCGGGCCTCGAGGGCGTCGCCGAGGCGCGCCGTCGCGACGCCGCCGAGGGCGAGTGCCCCCGCCGCCGCGACCGCGGCGTCGCCGGTCACGGAGGCGGCACCCAGCTGGACGGGGAACGGCCAGTCGCCCCCGGTGTACGAGGCGACCCGGCCGCCCACGCGGTCGCGGGCCTCGACCACGACGACGTCGTAGCCGCGCGCCACGAGGCTCCGGGCCGCCGTGGCGCCGGCCATGCCGGCGCCGATCACGGCGATGCGCTCGCCGGGCTCGGCGACGGCGGCGACCGCGTCCGCGACGTCGAAGCCGCTCGCCCGAGCGCCGCCCAGGGTGCCGGGAGCCGTGCGGGCGGTGGCCTCGCCGGCGAAGAAGACCCGGTCGTCGACCGGCCGGCGGAGCGCCTCGCGGTCGTCGTCGGAGGAGGACGTGGTGAGGTAGCTGCCCGAGCCCCGGGCGAAGGGGTCGTCGGCCCAGCCGCTGCGGCGAGACGCCGAGGGCGTCGGCCCGGCGGTCGGCGTCGCGGTCGACGTGGGGCTGGGCGTCGGGGTCGTGCTGGGCGTGGTCGGCGCGGGCACGGGGGAGTCGGGGGTGCAGGCCGCGAGCAGCAGCACGGCCGCCCCGGAGGCCGACCCCGTGAGGAACGCGCGACGACTGATGCCCATGGTGGGTCCATCATCGCAGGACGGGGCCCTGAGCGGCGCCGGACGGGCCGCCTCAGGCGTCGACGGCCTCGAGCCAGGTGCGCAGCAGGTCGGTGACCTGGTCGACGGGCATCAGCGACGACGCGTGGTCCTGCCCGACGAGCTCGAAGAACGCGGCCGTGGGCATCCGGCGCGCGGCGTCCTGCGACTCGCGGTGGCGGGCCTCGTCACGGGTGCCGGCGATGAGCAGCGTCGGCACCGACACGTCGTCGAGCTGCTGGGTCGTGAGACCGCCGCCCGTCTCGGCGGCCCGGAAGAACGCCGCGAGGGCCAGCGGGTCGTCGCTCGTGAAGGCGAGACGCGTCGCCGGGTCGAGCCTCCGGCCCATGGTGTGCTCCCAGCTCGCGATGAAGGCGGGCATGCCCCCGGTCAGGAGCGCCTCCTCCCAGTCCGGCGCGAAGGTCGCCCCGATGTTGCCGTTCATCGGGGCCCAGCTGCCGCCGATCGTCGTGAGGGTGCGGAGCAGCTCCGGGCTGTGCGCCGCGATCGACAGCCCGACGCGGGCGCCGAACGAGTAGCCCACGAGGTGCACGGGCGCGAGGCCCGTGACGTCGAGCACCGCCGCGACGTCGCCGCGGTGGAGCGCCATGTCGTACGCCGCGGGGTCGTGGGGCTTGCCGCTCCGCCCGTGGCCGCGCAGGTCGAGCGCGACGACGGTGAAGTCGCGCTCGAGGTCGCGCAGGTAGCCGAGCCCGCGCCACGCCCCGCGCGACAGCCCCGAGCCGTGCACGAGCAGCAGGGGCGGGCCCTCGCCCGCGACCTCGTACGCGATCTCGGTGCCGTCGACGGGGTTCGGGACGTGAGAGCGCATCGGGCCAGTCTGGCAGCGCCCGGCGGCGTCGACGACTCAGGAGACGCCGTCGTCGTGCCCCGCTCCGCCCCGCCGGTCGGGGATCGTCGTCGCCCGCTGCCTGAGTGCTCGACGCCGGTCCTGCCGCGGAGCGGCCCGACGCGAGTGCCCACGCGAGAGCGACGAACCGCCGTGGTCTTCCCCGTCGTCTCGTCGCTCTCGCGTCGCTTCCGCCTCGGGCCGGGCCGGGCGGCCGCCCGGCGGGCACGATGGGGCGATGATCCACGGGTGGACGGCGGCACAGGTGGCCGCGGCCGAACGGCCGCACCTCGACGCGGGCGAGCCGCTGATGCAGCGTGCCAGCGCGGGACTCGCGAGCGAGGTCGAGCGGCTGCTCCGTCCCTCGGGGCGCTGGCCCGCCGCGGTCGTGCTGCTCGTCGGCAGCGGCAGCAACGGCGGCGACGCCCTGTTCGCGGGCGCCCTCCTCGCCGACGGCGGCTGCCGGGTGACCGTCGTGCCGACGGGCACCCGTCTGCACGACGAGGGGCTGGCCGCGGCCCGGGCGGCCGGTGCCGTCGTCGACGACGCGGGCCGCTGGGCGACGACCGAGCAGGCGGGCGTCCGGCTGCGGGAGACCGGCGCCGCCGTGCTGCTCGACGGCGTCCTCGGCACCGGCACGAGCGCCTCCCCGGCCCTGCGCGGCACGGCCCGCGACGTCGTGGCCTCGTTGCTGCCCTGGGTGACCGCGCCCGGCGGGCCGCTCGTCGTCGCGGTCGACCTGCCGAGCGGCATCGGTCCGGACGACGGCGCCGTGCCCGACCCGGCCGTGCTGCCGGCCGCGCTCACGGTCACCTTCGGGGCCCACAAGGCCGGGCTGCTCGTCGAGCCCGCAGCCTCGCTCGTCGGCGACGTCGTCCTCGTCGACATCGGGCTGCTGCCCGACCTCGCCGACGTGCCGCCAGTGGTCAGCGTGCCCGACCGCGCCTCCTGAGGTCCCGGACCGGCGCGCTGCCCTCCCGCGCTGCCGCGCGCGGCCTCCCTCGCGGTGGCATGGGCCTGCGCCCGCTCCGCGTGGACTCGCAGCGGTCTGCGCCCCGCGCGCTCCGCCCGGCGTCGCCACGGCGCCGGACGCACGACCGCCCTCCCCGGAGCACGGGGAGGGCGGGGCGGCAGGGGGCCTGAGCCCAGGAGGCGCGGTGCCGGGCTCCGTCGCCGGTCGCGTCCCCGGAGGGCCTGCGTCGAGCTGCGCGCCTAGTGGGCGACGATCGGCTCGGCGCCCTCGGTGACGGGGGGACGGCGGACGAAGAACGACCCGACGACGGCGAAGAGCGAGATGATCGCGCCCACGAGGAACGCCGCGCGCACGCCGGCGCTCGCCGCGGCGATGTCGCCTGCGCCGCCGCTCGCGGCGGACACGCTGGCGAGCGTCATGACGGTCACGAACACGGCGGTCCCGGCGGCGCCGGCGACCTGCTGCACGGTGCCCACGATCGCGGAGCCGTGCGAGTAGAGCCTGCCGGGCAGCGAGCCGAGGCCCGACGTGAAGAGCGGCGTGAACATGAGCGCGAGGCCGACGCTGAGCGCGACGTGCGCCCCGAGCACCATCGGGATCGGCGTCGCCTCGGACACCGTCGAGAGGAACCACAGCACGGCGCTGACGAGCATCGTGCCGGGCACGAGCAGCACGGTCGGGCCGTGCTTGTCGAAGATCCGGCCGACGATCGGCGAGAGCACGCCCTGGAGGAGGCCGCCGGGCAGGAGCAGCAGGCCGGTGGCGAGCGGGTCGAGGCCGTGGACGTTCTGCAGGTAGATCGGCAGCACGATCAGCGTGCCGAAGAGGGCGATCATGCCCACGCCGAGCACGAGCACGGACGTCGTGAAGGTGCGCGAGAGGAACGTGCGCAGGTCGAGGAGGGCCTTGTCGTCGCGCTGCAGGGCGCGCTGGCGCAGGACGAACGCGAGCAGGGACACGACGCCGACGCCGATCGGCAGCCAGGCGGGCACGGCGGCCTCGGCGCCCTCGCCGATCGAGCTCAGCCCGAAGACGATGCCGCCGAAGGCGAACGCGGAGAGGATGACGGAGAGGACGTCGAGCGGCACCTTGCGGGGGGTCGTGACGTTCTTGACGCGCACGGCGCCGAGCGCCAGGGCGGCCAGCGCGATGGGCAGCACGATGATGAACATGAAGCGCCACTCGAGGACGCTGAGGATGACGCCCGAGATGGTCGGGCCGATGGCCGGCGCCACCGAGATGACGATCGAGATGTTGCCCATCGTGCGGCCGCGGGTCGCCGGCGGCACGAGGGTGAGCACGGTCGTCATCAGCAGCGGCATCATGATCGCCGTGCCGGACGCCTGGACGACGCGGCCGAGGAGCAGGACGCCGAAGCCGGGAGCCACGGCCGAGATGGCCGTCCCGAGGCTGAACAGGCTCATCGCCGTGATGAACACCGGCCGCGTGTTGAAGCGCTGCAGCAGGAACCCGGTGATGGGGATGACGACGGCCATCGTGAGCATGAAGCCGGTCGTCAGCCACTGGCCGGCGGTGACGGTGATGCCGAGGTCGCGGGTGAGGCTCGGCAGCGCCACGCCCATGATCGTCTCGTTGAGGATGACGACGAAGGCACTGACGAGCAGCAGGCCGATGACGAGCTTGTTGCGGGCCGCGAGGGCCGTCCCGTCGTCGTCGGAGGTCGCGGGGCCGGTGTCGGCGGCGGTGGACGCGGCGGTGTCGCTCGTCATGGGGTCCTTCTGGTGGGTCTGGCAGGGGCGGTGTCTCGCCGTCGAGACACCTGTGCAGCGCCCGGGCGGCGTCGTTCATTCCCGATCGACCGCATACCCGGTCGGGGAACGACGAAGGCCGACGGGACCATGTGGTCCCGTCGGCCTTGGCCGTCGAGGAGGCGCGGGTGCGGCCTAGACGTCGCGTCGCTTGGCGAGGGCGAGCGCGATCGCGAAGAGCACGACGACCCAGCCGACCAGCACGAGCAGCGCCTGCCACGGCTCGAGGACGAGCGAGCCGTCGAAGCTCGGCATCGCCGTGAGCGACTGCCCGTCGACCGGGTAGTCGTAGACGCGGCTGGCCGCCTGCGGCGGGATGAACTCGTAGAGGGAGTAGATCCACGACTTCGCGATCAGCGCCTGGCCGATCGAGAAGATGATCGGCAGGACGAAGACGATGCCGATCGCCGAGGCGATGGCGCCGGCGCCGTTCCGGATGATCGCGCCCAGGCCGAACGCGATCATGGCGATGAACCCGATGGTCGCGGCGCCGCCGATCATCGACAGCCAGATGCGCCCGTCGCCGAGGTCCGCCTCGACGTCCGAGCTCGAGAGCAGCGGGGCCGACACGAGCAGCGCGACGGCGAGGGCGAGGGCCGACACGACGAACGTCGAGACGCCGATGAGCAGCACCTTCGCGACGAGGGCGGGCGTCCGACGAGGGACGGCCGTGAAGGTGGACCTGATCATGCCGGTGCCGTACTCGCCCGTGATGACGAGCGCGCCGAGCACCGCGGCCACGAGCTGGGCGAAGGGCACGCCGATCGTGGCGACGCTCACGGTCAGGGACTGCTGCTGCTCGTCCGTGGCAGGGGCTCCCTCGAAGCCCGTGGCGAACGAGCCGAAGAGCAGCGCGAAGCCGATCAGCAGCACGACGATGACGGCGAAGCACCAGGCGGTCGAGCGCAGGCTGCGGAGCTTGATCCACTCCGAGCGGAGCACGTGGGCGAACGAGACCCCGGAGCCCGCCGTGTGGGCGTGGCCGCTCGGGCGGGGCGTGGTCGTGGTGGTCATCGCGTCGCTCCCGACGTCGTGGCGGGCGTGGTGTCGGGGGCGGAGGGGGCGCCTCCTGCGTGGTACTCGACCGAGTCCTGGGTGAGGGTCATGTAGGCGTCCTCGAGGGAGCGGACGAGCGGGGTCAGCTCGTGCAGGACGATGCCCTGTGCCGCGGCGGCCTCGCCGACCTGGGCCGCGGTGACGCCGCGCAGGTCGAGGGCGCCGTCGTCGGTCGTCGTGACGACGACCTCGGTCCGGCTGCGCAGCAGGTCGGACAGCTGCGCCAGGTGGGGGCTGCGGACCCGCACGCCGTCGCCGGACGCCTGCGCGATCACGGCGCTGACAGGCGCGTCGGCGAGGACGCGGCCCCGGCCGAGGACGATGAGGTGGTCGGCGGTCTGCGCCATCTCGCTCATGAGGTGCGAGGAGAGGAACACGGTGCGGCCCTCGCTGGCGAGGTGCCGGGCGAGCGTGCGCACCCAGACCACGCCCTCGGGGTCGAGGCCGTTGACGGGCTCGTCGAAGATGAGGGTCGCCGGGTCGCCGAGCAGCGCGGCGGCGATGCCGAGGCGCTGGCCCATGCCGAGCGAGAAGCCGCCGACGCGCTTCTTCGCGACGGGCTCGAGCCCGGTCAGCGCGATGACCTCGCGCACGCGGGTCTTGCCGATGCCGTGCGTCGCCGCCATGGCGAGCAGGTGGTCGGAGGCGCTGCGACCGCTGTGCACGGCCTTCGCGTCGAGCAGCACGCCGACCTCGCGGAGCGGCGCCTCGTGCTGGGCATAGGGGCGACCGTTGACGGTCACCGACCCGGACGTG